>Ga0208897_1000051_pt1 | contig 65061 bp, 56 predicted proteins | sample ColrivemetaGS697_FD_187594 | JGI IMG/M metagenome (GOLD analysis project Ga0208897, IMG submission 187594) | Estuarine microbial communities from the Columbia River estuary, USA - metaG S.697 (SPAdes) (version 2) | ecosystem: Environmental > Aquatic > Marine > Intertidal zone > Estuary | place...
TAATATACGTACCTTTGCACCTAATTTTAAAAAGAATACATGACATTTGAAGAACTGGGATTAAGGCGAGAGGTGCTGAAGTCGTTGACAGAATTGGGTTTTGAAGCACCGACCCCCATCCAGGAACAAGCAATTCCCTATCTATTAGGAGAAGATTGCGATTTTGTCGGTCTGGCGCAGACCGGTACAGGTAAAACGGCCGCATTCGGTTTGCCGTTGATTAATAACATTGATAACGCAGCACGCCTGCCACAAGGGGTCATTATTTGCCCTACACGCGAGCTCTGCCTACAGATTACCAAAGACCTAAATGTCTTTGCGAAATATCTAGATGGCAATATCACAGCAGTGTACGGTGGGACCGATATCCGTACACAAATCTCGAACGTTAAAAAAGGAACGTCGATTATTGTGGCAACACCAGGTCGTTTGGTCGACCTTATTAACCGTAAGGTAGTACAATTAGGCCAAATCAAATACGTTATATTGGACGAAGCTGACGAAATGCTCAATATGGGTTTCAAAGAGGATATCGATATGATCCTTGAGCAAACACCAATTGATAAAAACGTCTGGTTGTTTTCGGCCACCATGCCAAACGAAGTAGCGCGTATTGCACGTACCTACATGACCGACCCACTCGAGGTTTCTATTGGTCACAAAAACCAAAGCAACGAGAACATCGAGCACATCTATTTTTCTGTTAAAGAACGCGACCGCTACGACGCAGTGAAGCGCTTAATCGATTTCAATCCTACTATTTACGGTCTTATTTTTTGCCGTACAAAGAATGAAACAGCAACCGTTGCCATGAAGTTGGCTCGTGATGGATACAATGCAGAGCCGCTCCACGGAGACCTCACGCAAGCCATGCGCGACCGAGTTATGGAGCGTTTTCGTTCCAAAGAGTTACAAATTCTTGTGGCTACTGATGTTGCAGCTAGAGGTTTGGATATCAATAACATTACACATGTCATTAATTATAATTTACCAGATGACATTGAAAATTACACGCACCGAAGTGGCCGAACAGCAAGAGCTGGTAAAAAAGGACAATCTTTGGTGTTGATCAACACACGTGAAAACGTTAAAATCAAGGCAATTGAGCGTCAAATGCGCATGACCTTTACTCAAGGTCAAATTCCAAATCCTGCCGAGATTTGTGAGATTCAACTTAAAAAGCTCATCGATAATACCATAGCTACCGAAGTGAGGGAAGCAGATATCGAACCTTTTATGGCCCAAATTTTGGAGTCATTTAATGAGTTGAGCAAAGAAGAAGTCATTAAGCGTTTTGTTTCAGCAGAATTCAATCGCTTTATCGAATACTACGAACGCGCAGGTGATCTGAATGCAGCAGCTAGTAAAGAAGATCGCGAGCGTCCAGATCGTAAAAATGATCGCCAAAGTCGTGCCAGAGAAGAAGGAAAGACACGTTTCTTTGTGAATCTCGGACGTCGTGACGGATTGAATCCAGGAGCAATGGTTCGCATCATCTGTGATGCAACTGGCTTAAATTCTAAGGCACTTGGCCGTATCGATATCATGACCTCATTTTCTTTCATAGAGGCAGATGACGAGCATACTCAAAAAATCTTGAAGCATGTGGATGGTTATGAATTTGAAGGTCACAAGGTCTCCATTGAAGTAACAGCACCTGGTCAAGGTGGAGGCGACGATCGTGGTCAACGCCGTTTCTCGAAAGGTCCGGGATCTAAAAGAGGTCCGGGCTCTTTTGGAGGTGCTAAAAAACCGGGTTTTGATAGAAAACCAGGCTTCGAGAAAAAAGGCGGTTTTGATAAAAAACGCGCTGGAGGCTCTGACCGTGACCGCGGTTTCGGTGCTAAAAGAAATAGATATTAATTCTCCTTACCCCTATTTAATTTTTACATGGAAATCAGAAATATTGCCATAATTGCCCACGTTGACCACGGTAAAACAACTCTTGTCGACAAAATGATCGAAGCGGGCCAAGTTGTAAATGAGCGCGACCGTATGACCGGCGAATTAATCATGGACAACAACGATTTGGAACGCGAACGTGGAATTACAATTGTTTCCAAAAACAAACGTTTCAGTATCCTACAAAGGCACAAAAATCAATATCATTGACACCCCGGGTCACGCGGACTTTGGTGGTGAGGTGGAGCGTGTTCTCAACATGGCAGATGGTGTTTGTTTATTGGTAGATGCTTTTGAAGGTCCGATGCCGCAAACGCGCTTCGTTCTTGGAAAGGCACTTTCAATGGGCTTAAAGCCCTTACTTGTGATAAACAAGGTGGATAAAGAAAACTGTACACCAGAAGAAGTTCACGAAAAAGTTTTTGATCTGATGTTTGAGTTGGATGCAAATGAAGAACAACTGGATTTCCCTACCATTTATGGTTCTGCTAAAAATGGATGGATGTCTACTGATTGGAAACAACCAACACAAAGTATTACGCCTTTGTTAGATCAAATCCTCGCTTATTTTCCGCCAAAAGAAATTGAGCCAGGGAATACCCAAATGCTTATTACCTCTTTAGATTTTTCTTCTTATGTTGGACGAATTGCAATTGGACGTCTTACACGAGGTGTGATCAAAGAAAATCAACCAATCATTCTTTCTAAGTCCGATGGACGTCAAGAGAAACACCGAATCAAAGAAGTTTTTGTTTTTGAAGGAATTGAACGCAGAAAAGTAACTGAAGTACAGCCAGGTGATTTGTGTGCGGTAACTGGAATTGAAGGATTTGAAATTGGAGACTCTATTTGCGATGCTGAAAATCCTGAGCCACTACCAACGATCAAAATGGATGAGCCTACCATGAGCATGTTGTTCTCGATCAATGACTCACCTTTCTTTGGTAAAGAAGGAAAATTTGTAACCTCACGCCACATTTCTGATCGTCTTACCAAAGAATTAGAGAAAAACCTAGCACTTCGTGTTTCCGATACCGATAAGGCAGATAAATGGATGGTTTTTGGACGTGGTGTATTGCACCTTTCTGTTCTCATTGAAACCATGCGTCGCGAAGGTTATGAGTTACAAGTAGGTCAACCACAAGTCATCATTAAAGAAATTGACGGGGTCAAATGCGAACCTGTAGAAGAGCTCACCATAGACCTTCCTGAAGAGCACAGCGGTACTGCAGTAGAGGCCGTGACGCGCCGTAAAGGTGAGATGACTAACATGGTTCCTAAAGGAGAACGTATGATTGTCACTTTTCAGATTCCTTCTAGGGGTATTATTGGTTTGCGTAACTATCTTTTGACACAGACAGCCGGAGAAGCGATCATGAATCACCGTTTCTTGGAATATCAACCATATAAGGGTGAAATTCCAGGTCGTCAGAATGGTTCCTTAATTTCTCTAGAACAAGGAACCTCTATTCCATTCTCTCTGAACAACCTTCAAGAGCGCGGTAAGTTTTTTATTGCTCCAAATGAAGATATCTATGAAGGTCAGGTTATAGGTGAAAACTCAAGAGCAGGTGATTTGTGTGTAAACGTTACCAAAACAAAAAAACTCACCAATATGCGTGCATCAGGCTCAGACGATAAAGTACGCTTGGCTCCGCCAAAAGTATTTAGTTTGGAAGAATGTTTGGAATACATTCAGTCAGATGAATATGTAGAAGTAACTCCTAAAAATTTACGAATCCGAAAAATCTTATTGAAAGAAACGGACCGTAAACGTTCAGGGAAATAGTAATAAATTTGCCAATTTTACGTTGTGTTTACAATGAAAAGGGCTTTTATCATCTTGTTTTTAGTGCTTGCAACACAGTTGCAAGCACAGAAACGCACTTTTTTATCTAGATCTGAGGTCGGTTTACATGTAGGTCAGACTTATTACCTCGGCGACCTCAATCCTTATCAGCAATTCAAAGATGCTCATTTAGCAGGAGGGCTAATTTATCGCTTTGACTTCAATAACAGACTCACATTTCGCACTACATATCTTTACGGTCAAATAGCTGCATCAGATTCGACTTCTCCTTATCCTCTTCTTCAAAATCGAAATCTTAGTTTCAGATCTACACTGCACGAAGCAGCAGCTGGTTTAGAATTTCATTTTGTACCTTTTCAATTTGGAAGCAGTCGCTACCCAGCAACCGCCTACTTATTGGCACAGTTTGGTGTTTTCCATATGAATCCACAAACCTATTATAATGGTGCTTGGCAAGATCTCCAACCACTGGCAACTGAAGGTCAAGGGACGAGTATAAATACACAGAAACCCTACAGCCTTTATCAATTTTGTCTACCACTTGGTATGGGGGTTAAGGTGAGTATGGGTAAAATGGCTACTTTTAACTTTGATCTTTCTATTCGAAAAACTTTCACCGATTATCTCGATGATGTTGGTGCTGATTTTTATGCAGATCCGCAAATAATTGCCGAAGAAGTATCTGACCTTGCGGCCGAACTATCCAATCAAAGCCTTGATGGCAATCGATTTGGAAAGCGTGGTACAAGTAGTACCAATGATTGGTATGTATACGCAGGGGCAACGGTAACTTTTCGACTTGGAAAAGGCGGAGGTTGCTTTTATTAATATCCTACACTATGCTACAAAAATTTGCTTTTATTTCTATCCTATTTCTTTTTGTATCGTGTCAATCTGAAGTTTGCGAATGTGCAGATCAATGGCTCGAAATGACAAATGAGCTTAAAAAAGCCGATGCCAAAGGAAAATCGATTGATCCTATTTTGAAGAAGTACGATTCGGCCATGAAAAAATGTGAAAACATGGATGCCAACAAAACAGCTGCGGAGAAAGAACAAATGCTCAAGGAGTTGCGCGCGTGTGAATCTTATCAAAAAATTGGTAAAGAGTAGGGCTAGTTTGTTCTATTCCAGGACTCATGTAGCACAAAATTTTCTTTGAATACCTCTTGGTATTCAGCCCAATGTTGGTAGCCTCCAATGGTTTCATTGTGCCAAAGAAAACTAAAAGCACCACCATGAATTTGAACTTCTCGATACAAGGATAAAATACGTTGTTTTGCCTCGTTTGGTGACAACTTAAGATATTCCAAAAGAGTTCCATCCATATAGGTAAAGGGGTGAATGTTTAAGTTTGTGATTTCATTTCTATGTAAATCAAACCATTTAAAACTCCTTGCCGTACCAGCTCGAAAACCCGTTTGTTCGGCATAACCCATCGTATAATCGTGTCGAATACCTACCTTGATAATGTTCTTATAGGTGTCAGGCAAGCTCATTAATAAATAATGTTGGCGGTTACTTTTGGGTTTATATCCAATGATTTGTTCCAATCTTTCTATTTCGATTTCAAGTTGTTGAATATTGAATTGGGTAAGAGAACTTGCATGAATTCCCACTTCGGCCAAATTTGCAACTCCTTTGATTTTTTCTTGTTGAGCAAGGTTAAAATGCGATAGATTTTTGTCGAGTTTACTGTAATTTCCTAGCAGCCAAAACACTTTGGTTTCTTCATATCGCTGAGCAAGTTCGCTAATTTGTTCAAAAGTGTCGTAGGGGTCTTTAAGTTGTCCTTTTCTGACGAGATTTCTATCTTGCATACGTCCCTTTCTTCTGAATAAAAAGTCTTTTGCCTGGGCAAAAAAGGTCCTTAGTGAGTTTTTGTGTGCGTAAGCAAAAGTATTGTCTATGTCAAAGGTCGGTTGAAAGGAAAAGCGTGGTTTTTGTGCGTAGAGATTGACCTTTAATTCCTGTTCAAGGAGTTTAATAAATGAATTACTCCAGTTATCGCAAATTGGCGTTTGAAGCCATTCGTAGCTCGTTAGAACCGATGCGGTTGCTTTGAAGCGACTAAGTTGGTCTGTCTGTGTACTATTGTACTCTTCCATTCTGCTCAGCACATAAAAGATGGAGGCTAAAATATCAGGCTTACCCTCGAACGACAAGCAGGTGATATTTTCCCATTGTCCTCTTTGTGGTACATCGTTTTGGAGCCCATCTTCAAAAAGAATCTTGGCGGGGAGTATCTGATAACAATCTTTAAAATCACGATTGGAATAATTCACTTTTGGTCCTTGAGCAGCCATAAATGCAATGCCATCATTTGTCAATTGATAAGCAACTTTTCGATCCGCAAATACGAAGGAAAGGGTATAGAGCAAGCGCTCAGTGATATATTCTACATAGATCAGCACTACAAATCGGAACTTATTTTTTCACAAATGAAATGTGCCGCATTTCCATCGCCAAAAATAGCAGGATCTGTTTGGATAGCTCTAGATAAAAGTTGATGAGCAGCATTCAATATTTTATCTTTGTCTGCACCTGTTAAGATTGCAGCACCTGCTTCTACAACTTCTACCCATTCTGTTTGCTCACGCAAAATAACGCAAGGTTTGGCAAAGAAATAGGCTTCCTTTTGTACACCGCCGCTGTCTGTTACGATGAGTCTCGCATTTTTTTCTAATGCAATCATGTCTAAGAAACTTGCAGGTTCAATTAATTTGATCCGTGCCTCCTTCTTCAATAATGCTTGAAAAGAGGAACTAAGCAGTTGTTTGATTTTACCTTTTGTCCGTGGATGTAAGGGTAAAATAACTGACAAGTTAGTCCGTTCTACTAATTCAAGTAATGCCTCAAAAATGGCTTGTAAAGAAGCTGCTTGATCCGTGTTATTATCTCGGTGAATAGTACACAAGATGAAGGATTCTTTTTCGAGTGCTAGATGGCTAATGATACTTGATTTTTGCTCACTTAATTGACCAAAATAAAGGCTGTTATCATACATGACATCACCACAATGATATACATTTGGATGATCTATGGTTGCTTTGACATGAACGTTCAGATGAAATCCTTCATGGACAAGATTGGTAATACCCGCTTGTGTTGGCACAAAAAGTAAGGTGCTCATGTGATCTGCAGCAATACGGTTAATTTCCTCCGGCATAGCCTTGTGAAAACTCCGCAATCCTGCTTCAATATGGACAACAGGTATATGTATTTTAGCGGCGGCTAATGCTGCTGCAATTGTTGAATTTGTATCTCCATAAATAACCACAGCATCTGGTTGTTCTTGGGTTAAGATGCCTTCTAAGCCACTGAGCATTGCCGCGGTCATTTGTCCATGTGAACCGCTTCCAACTGCTAAATTGTAATGCGGTTTCGGAATACCAAGTTCTTCAAAGAAAACAGCGGACATATTTTCATCGTAATGCTGCCCGGTATGCACTAAAACTTCTTCAATTTGCTCTGAAAAATGTCCTTGGATGGCTCGGCTTAATGCCGCTGCTTTAATAATTTGAGGTCGGGCCCCAATAACAGTAAGGATTTTCTTTTTGATCATTGTTTATAAAGCCTTTATCGGCTGTGCTAAAATAACCATTATCCTTGAAAAAGGTAACTCAGCAATTACAGAACCTAAGGAGTAATTGTTCAGTTAACTAATTTATTAGTTTTCTTAAATTTGTGACATGTCAAAAAAACAACCGAAACTTCAAAACGTCGTCTACAGCACCAATCCAAATTTCGCTTATGAATTTGAGCAAGACGATGCAGTCCAGACACTTCCTGTTCAGCAGCAACGGTTGTATGTAAGTATTGACCGAAAGCAGCGCGCTGGTAAAGAAGTTACCTTAGTTGAGGGTTTCGTTGGAGCGGAAGAAGATCTCAAAGAGCTTGGTAAAATACTCAAGAGTAAATGCGGAGTAGGTGGTAGCGTTAAGGACAATGAAATCTTGATACAAGGAAATTTCAAACAAAAAATTTTTGATCTCCTTGTCAAACAAGGTTATTCTCAAACTAAACAAAAAGGCTAGTTCAATCTTTGCAGCATAAAAAAAGCGGCTCTTTCGAACCGCTTTTTCGGACAGGGTAGGTGGACCACCCTATCCATAACCTAACTATAAACTACTACATTTATAGAATAACAAATACAATGCCAAAAATGTAGTTTTGATAAAAAGAAGGTAAAAAAGTTTTTATGGCTACCATTTAATGAATTTTCCTTTTTTCTGTTCGCCTTCAATGAAGTAAACACCACTATCTAAATGTTGAATATCAATTGTTTGACCGGGAATAACAACTTGGTTGAAAATTGTTTTTCCATTGATATCTTTGAGCTCAATGAGAGTGGGTTCATTGATTTCAAAGCTTATTTGGCTTTGAGCAGGATTGGGAAAGACAGCAAGAGTACCTTTTAATTCATCAATATGATCTAAATACATGTTTTGATGAAAAGTGGTATTGGTAATAATCGGGTCGTTCCAGTCAAAAAAGATATAAGCCGTATTTTCAATTGTCGACATAATTGGATTGTTTGGTTGTTCAGCAATCCTATAAGTGAAATGCCCATGACTTTCAGGCTCATTGGTTGTAGAGTCAGGGAGCCATATTTGATTGAACTCAAAACGCATGATGCCATTTAGTGAAATGCCCATGACTTTCAGGCTCATTGGTTGTAGAGTCAGGGAGCCATATTTGATTGAACTCAAAACGCATGATGCCATTTCCAAGATTGACAACCTGTATGGGATGTGTAGCCTCTAAAAGGGTAAAACTGGACCAATCAAGTTGTGTGCTCAGCGTGTCAATAATGTAAATATTTTGAGCAGGTGCTGTTCCTGTATTTTGAAAACGTATGGTGTAATTCAAAATATCGTCTGCAAATGGATCTAAATAACCTACGGGATAATTTTCATTCATGTAGTCTGTGCTCGCATTTTTGTCATTTGGATCATAACTATTACCTAGGATTTGTAGGAGTGAACCGTTGTTATTGTATGTTCCACAATCACTTACAGCACCAGTTGGTGTAATGGTTGAACTAAAGAAATGTTGTGCGCCGTTGATCAAACCTCCCGGGACGCTAAATGAAATCACATCGTAGCTACTAAAGCTCGCAGCTGAATTATTGATATTCCAAGTGATGGTATTTCCAGAAATTGTATAATTTGGGTTTTGTATACTTGATAGATTAGGACTCACCCCTGCTGGGTATGTAAAAGTCAAGGTATAGGATCCTACTGCGCTAGGTCCGTAATTACCCCAATTGAGTTTGATGTAAGCAGTGCTGTTCTGATAATAACCAATCCATGGTGTGACGGTAGTCCATAGATCTGCACAAGAATTAGTGCCACCGCAATTAACCGCTAAATTACCGGGCTGTACCGTTGGACTCGTGTAGCCTAATAGGGTAATATATGTACTTAAGGTTGTATACCCATTGTAAATCAACCATGTTGGACTTACTTGTGCAAGAATAAAACTACTTGTATTTGTAATAGGACCACAATAAGTGAAATAGCCCGTAGAGTCTGAGTAAACAGTGACGCTTGTGAGCGAATTTGGCTGATCAAATAATTGTACAGGTGCTCCCATTAATGGCGATTCACCACCATCCATAAGACCATTGCCATTGTCATCACAGAATACAAATCCTCCATAACACAATGTTGGGGCGCTGTTACTTCCGCAATCTAATGCAAAATTGATAGTTGTAGCAGGAACACTGCCATTACAGGCGCTTCCCAAAAATGAGACATTGCTCATGCCATTATTATTCAGAACGAAATAACCATGTTGTGTTAACCAGTTCGAATTGATATTTAGCGAAAAAGTATCATTCACAGTACCTGGAAAATTAATCGCATATTGACCAGAGTTGCTACTGTAAACCAAACTTCCATTTACTTGAATAGGGGCATTTGCTATAGGTATTTCTCCGTTGTCAAAAACACCATTGTTATTTGCATCACAAAATACCTGACCAGCTGCACATAATTGTGTTGTTTGGGATGCGCAATTCAAAGTAATAAGTGTTGTACTTACTCCGTTAGAGATGAAGATTGATGGACTTGGAATAATATTGCCAATCACATAATTGTTGGCTGCAAGCCACGTTGGTTCTATAGATAGCATATAATTTCCGGCCCAAACATTGTTCATCATGAACAGACCATTTTGTAATGTATCCATGTAAGTATTAGCGCTATTTGAGAGCATAATAGGTACCGGTGAATTAATTTGAGAATCGACGGTGCCATCGTTGTCACAATCTAATTGAATCATACAATAAAAGTAGGCCGTACATGAACCAACCATGTATTGAAGACTATCATATGCATATGTTTGATTAGCAGGGTTGTAAACTGTGGTAGTGATTGTATAGGTGCCTGCTGAAGCATAAGTATGGTTCAATGGAGGGTTCATTACGATGTTGGTTCCTGTACTGGATGTCCCTCCACCTGAATTGCTTGTGGAGCCGTCACCCCAATCTACAACTGTCTGAATTTGACAACTACTGAAGTTATTTCCGTTGATCACATACGGTAGGTCGTAATATGGATTAGAATTAGTAGCTGGATTTATGGCAGAAAAACCAATACTTACGGTAGAATCGCATGAAGAAGTGAGCACATTTGGCCCTAAAGAAAGTCCATTAATTGAAAAACCCGAAACTTGGGCATAACTCATTAAATTAAATGCAAAAAAGCAAATGAGTAATTGTAAAAAATATTTCATAGTCAGTGATTTATAAATATGACGGCATACTCCGTAATATAGTTGCTTCGGTTCTGCACTACTTTATTAACTTTGTTTCATGACTAAAAGCATTGATCGCCTACGACTTCCTGCATTTGGTAATCTGGAATTGTTGGCCAAGCAGGTTGTTGAGGGGTTTATTACGGGCTTACATAAAAGCCCATTCCACGGCTTTTCTGTAGAATTTGCTGAACACCGCCTCTATAATCCCGGAGAGTCAACGCGCAATATTGATTGGCGCTTATATGGTAGAACAGAAAAGTTGTTCACTAAAAAATATGAAGAAGAAACAAATTTACGCTGTCAATTGGTCATTGACGACTCAAGCTCTATGTACTTTCCCAAAGAAGGTGTGAGTAAATTTGAATATGCCGTATATGCTGCCGCTAGCCTTATTGAATTACTAAAGCGTCAAAGAGACGCGGTTGGTTTGAGTATTTTTGATGAAGAAGTACACTTACACACCGCTGCAAAGTCTTCTTTGCTTCATCACCGCTACTTATATAGTGAACTAGAAAAAAGATTGGTATCGTATGAAGAAAAACACAAGAAACAAACTGCCGCTATTGCTGCACTTCATGCAATTGCCGATCTAACTCATAAACGCAGTTTGGTCGTCATTTTTTCAGATTTGCTAGACGATCCTGCGCATACAAATCAGCTCTTTGATGCCTTACAGCATCTCAAACATAATAAACACGAGGTTATTTTATTTCATGTTTATCACGAAGGCTATGAAAAATCATTTGACTTGGAGGATCGTCCTTATCAATTAATCGACATGGAAAGCGGAGATCGAATGCACTTGCAACCAGGTGAAGTGCGCTTACAATATCAAGCAGCTATAGCCTCTTATTTTGAGGAAATTAAATTGCGTTGTATCAATAACGGCATCGATTTTATGCCAGCCCCTATAGAAGAGGGTTATGATCAAGTACTTTTAAAGTATTTATTAAAACGTCAACAGCTTTATTAAGCGAAAACTACTTAAGGTAGTTAACTTCCGCAGTAAAGGCAGCCATCGTCGTCGTCCTGCTCAGGAGCGTGTTCAATCGCTGGGTTAAGCTGTTTTTTGAGCTCATAAATTTTTTGCTGGGTTTCTATGTCTGAGAATAAGTCACCAGTAAGTTGAGACTTTAGTGCTGAAATTTGTTGTTCGATTGTTTCCATGTTTCGAAGATAATAAAATAAGTTTTTTGTCCGACATCTCTTTGTTTGATGAGCATCCCGTCAATTAATTGTACCTTTGCACTTTAATAGAGCTATGGCGCATAAATCAGGTTTCGTAAATATTGTAGGATCTCCTAACGTTGGAAAATCTACACTCATGAACCAATTAGTGGGTGAAAAGCTATCCATAGTAAGTTCCAAAGCCCAAACAACTCGTCACCGTATCCTAGGAATCGTTAATGAAGAAGATTACCAAATAGTTTTTTCCGATACACCTGGTGTGGTGAATGCAGCATACAAACTCCACGAAAATATGATGGAGTATGTAAACGCCTCTATTTCTGATGCTGATGTGTTAATTTTCATGACAGATACTCATGAAAATGAGATGAATCACAAAGAAACACTTGAGCGTATTCAAAGGCTTAAAGTGCCTGTCCTTTGTCTTATCAACAAAATTGACAATTCAGATCAGGCAAAAGTCATGGAGCGTGTTGTCTATTGGCAAGAAAAATTACCTAATTCCAAAGTGTATGCCGTTTCTGCATTACATAAATTCAACATTGAAGCAGTTTGGGAAGAAATATTAAACCTTATTCCCGAAAGCCCACCTTATTACGATAAAGAAGAAATCTCTGACCGTCCAATGCGTTTCTTTATTTCAGAAATCATCCGCGAAAAGATCTTTATCCATTGTCAGAAAGAAATCCCATATAGTACCCAAGTAGAGGTAGAGGAGTATAAAGAAGAACCAGGACTAACGCGTATTCGGGCCAATATTATTGTCGAGCGCGATTCACAGAGAGGCATCATTATCGGTAGGGGCGGTGAAATGCTCAAACGGATAGGTCGTGAAGCACGTCTCGACATGGAGAAATTCCTGGAAACAAAAGTATTCCTCGAGAATTATGTCAAAGTGGACAAAGACTGGCGCCATTCCGATGCCAAGCTCAAGAAATACGGTTATTAAGCACAACAAACATGAGTAATATAGTTGCAATTGTCGGACGTCCAAACGTCGGAAAATCTACCTTGTTCAATCGCCTTACAGAGTCTCGCGATGCCATTGTCAAAGAAGTAAGTGGCGTAACTAGAGACCGCCTTTACGGAAAAGGTGAATGGAATGGTTATCAATTTTCAGTTATTGATACAGGTGGATATGCGACCACTAAAGAAGATATTTTTGAAGGTGAAATTCGAAAGCAAGTACAAATTGCTATAGAGGAAGCAACCGTTATTGTTTTTATGGTTGATGTCATGACTGGTATCGTAGAAATGGATCAAACAGTGGCTCAACTTTTGCGCAAGAGTAAAAAACCAGTGCTCATTGCAGCCAATAAAGTAGATAACACTGAAAGGGTAGGGCTTTCCTCGGAATTTTACACTTTCGGTCTGGGAGAAGTTTTTGACCTGAGTGCAACCAATGGAAGTGGTACAGGTGAAATCCTCGATGAGTTAGTCAAGTATTTCAACAAAGAGGATGAGTCTGTAAGAGAAGAAGACAGCTTACCTAGGATTGCTATTGTTGGTCGCCCTAACGTAGGTAAATCTTCAATGGTTAATGCCCTGACCGGACAAGAGCGAAACATCGTTACCGATATATCAGGTACTACCCGCGATTCCATTCATACACGCTACAAGGCATTTGGTTTTGATTTTCTACTTATAGACACGGCCGGAATTCGTAAAAAGGCAAAAGTTACTGAAGACATTGAGTATTATTCTGTACTTCGTTCGGTACGCACCATAGAAAATGCGGATGTTTGTATGTTCATGATTGATGCGGCGGAAGGGATACAAAAGCAAGACTTGAGTATTTTTTACATGTGTGAGAAAAACTCAAAAGGTGTTGTTGTTTTAGTTAATAAGTGGGACCTCGTAGAGAAAGATCAGAATACCATGGTAAAATTTGAAGCCGAACTCCGCGAACAACTCGCCCCATTCAATGATGTTCCAATTATATTTACTTCGGCTATTGAAAAGCAGCGTATTCACAAAGCGTTGGAGACGGCTATGCAGGTTTATGAAAATAGAACTCGCAAAATCCCTACACATGAGCTCAATGAAGTCATGTTAGATGTAATAGCTCAGACACCTCCTCCGGCAATGAAAGGAAAGTATATCCGCATCAAATTTGTGCAGCAATTGCCTACGCATTCTCCAAGTTTTGCTTTTTTCTGTAATCTACCCCAATATCTTACGGATGCATACAAGCGTTTTCTAGAAAACAGATTGCGTGAACGATTCAATTTTGAAGGTGTTCCAATTCGCATTTTCTTCCGCAAGAAATAAGGCAAATCAAATCATTTTGTAGTTCAATAAAAAAGGCGAGCATTTGCTCGCCTTTTTTATTGATAAGAGTTCGGAACTACCTGATGAGGTTCAGATGTCCGGTGACGATCTTGCGATAGTCATTTTCTTTGGTTTCGAATTGTAGTTTCCAGGAATAGATTCCAGATGGCACTTTAATACCATCGGGTCCATAAGTGCCATCCCATGCTTGTGATGCATCGTACGTTTCCCAGATTACCTCTCCCCAGCGATTGTATACCGCCAGATGGAATGCATGTGGGTCAAATCCTGTTGTAAAAATAGCTTGCCATGTTTGGTTATGCTCATCCTCATCTGGAGTGAAAGTATTTGGCACGTAATATATCGGTTCTGCAATTACTGGTAAATTGAGTTGGTATTCATCTGAACAGCCAAGAGAAGTGTAAGCGGTAAGGGTTACGAGTAAGTTATCAGAAACACCCACATACATGTGGTTAGGATTTTCTTCAGTACTTGTTGTGTTGTCATCGAAGTCCCAAACGTAGGTGAGTCCGCCTACTGAATTATTGACAAATTGAATCGGCATCGTACTTTCTGTCAATGCACCTGGAAGCGCCGCAAATGAAGCCTCTGGATAACTCTCCATGTAAATATAGTCGTTATAGGTAGTCGTTTCAATACAACCAAGTAGATTGTATTCTAGGGTAATGTCGTGGTATCCACTTGCATCAAAGGTATAAGCAAAATTGCTGCCTTGACCGATTTGAGTGCCTCCCCAATACCATGTGTAAACAGCTCCTTGGACAGCTCCAATTGTACTTAAATTAACGAGAAGTGGGTTGCATCCTGAGAGTGTGTCAGCAACAAAAACTGGTGGAACTGCCGGAACAATGGTTACAATCATATCAACGGTATCTCCACATTGACCTGGGTCAGGGAAGAAGGTATGGGTATAGATACCTGGAATAGATGTGTCGATCGTTGGTGGTGTCCAAGCTCCTGTAATACCTGGTAGGTTATTGGAGGTGGTTGGAAATATTGGATTTGCCTCGTCTTGACACAACTGTGGGATTTGAGTGAATTGAGGAATGATGAGTGGATCCACTGTGATTGGGAAGGTAAGTGTAGACGCACATTGATTTGGATCAGGGGTAAAAGTGTAGTTTACTGTACCAGGGGCTGTAGTGATGACAGTTGGGTTGTTCCAAGTACCAGTAATGAGTGGCCCATTCATGTAGGAACTGGTATTGGTTGCCGTAGTAGGAATGACAACATTGGTCATGTATTGACAAATCTGCCCCATTGGATTGAACTGTGGAGCTGTTAGGGCATGAACAACGATATCCATAGTGGCAGGGAAGGCACATTCTCCTGGGTTAGGAGTAAAGGTGAAAGTAAATGTACCTGGGTTTACCGTGGAAATTGTACTTGGAGACCAAGTTCCTGTATATGGATATGTATTAGTAGATGTATTAGGAAGTACTGGTGCAGGATCATTGATACATAAATCTGCAATTTGATTAAAGGTTGCTTGTTCATTAGCCACTATGATGATATCCATAGTTGCAGTCGTTGCACAGATACCTGCGTTTGGTGTAAATGTATAGGTTGTAGTTCCTGCCGCAGTTGTATTGATAGCTGCTGGGTTCCAAGTACCTTGAATAACTGGAGAATTTGTTGATAAATTAGGTAATCCTGGTGCAGCAGCATCTTCACAAATAGGTGTGATTTGATTGAAAGTTGGAAGCGTTGGCGTATTTACAACAACGGTTGTAATTGCCGTAGAAATGCATCCACCTGCATCATATGTAAGGGTATATGTTCCGGCCATTGCTGCGGTAGCATTTGGAATAGTTGGATTCTGGAGGGTGGATGTAAAACCATTTGGTCCAGTCCAGTCGTAGCTTGGAGCTCCGGTTGTGGCTGTAAGGCTGATTTGACCTCCAACGCAATATGGGCCGCTATTTGCTACCGTTACGGATGTGGATCCGGCTGTGTAAGTGATGACCACTTGGCCATGACCCGTTTGAAAACCTTGAGTACAAGTACCTCCGGCAGGATAGAAACTGGAGCCGCCTCCGCCGCCTCCGCCGCCATTGGCGCCTGTACAGCAGTTGTCACCGCCACCGCCACCTCCGCCAAAATAGCCACCGCCACCTCCGCCGCCAGCAGCAGAAGTATAAAAGCCACCATTGCCGCCTTGACCAATGCTTCCTGCAGTTCCGGGTTGGCCTCCGCCCCACGGTGGGCCACCATTACCACCTGAGAATTGTGTGCCGCCTCCACCGCCTGTTCCAGTAAATGGTGAGCCGGTGCCCGTTTGGCCTGTAGTGCAGCCACCTTGACCTCCTGTAGCTTGGTAATTCGTTTGTCCGGAGCCACCGGCACGGCCTCCGCCGCCACCTGCAACAACGATGCGATTATTCATAGCAAACGGAGAGATGCGAATATCCGATGCGCCCCCTCCACCTTTGGATTCGTTCTGGGCGTTTGGTGATGGGTGTCCGTTACCGCCGCCATTCCAACCGCCAGTTGGTCCTGTTGGGTTGCCTCCTACGCGAATCTCCAGCACTTGACCAGGAGTTACTGCAATGCTCGGGTGTTGAACACGAGCTCCATTGCCACCTTGCCCTGAACCAACAAAAGGATTGCCTTGGATTCCTCCACCTTTAGCTCCTCGTACATCCACCTGAATGGAATACACACAAGGGGGTACGGTCCAGGTTTGGATTGCTCCTGTGTAGTTAAATGTAACAGATTGCTGCGCAAACGTTGTAAGGTAAGAGAGTGTCAATAAAGAAAAGAAGATCTTTTTGATCATATGCTGTAGGTTAAGTAGGTAGACAAATTTAATTGAAATATTTGTTAAATAAGAACGATCTAAGCGCATTTGGGTTGCTTCTTTATTGAAAAAACTGTAATTTGTGAGTCAAAATAATCCTTATGACTCCCTATTCCGGACCCTGGACCGCTAATGAAGCAGCTCATCTGTTAAGGCGCTGTACTTTTGGAGCTACTTATGCTGAAATTCAAGATGCCGTTCAAAACGGGATGTCTGCCGCGATTGCCAACTTATTGCTACCATCAATCCCTGATGAGCCCTTGGCATATGATCCTGCGGAACAAGTTGTAGCACAAGGCCAGTCGTGGGTCTCGGCAGTTTACCCGCAGGATACAACTGCAAATCAGCAAACAGAAGGTGCTCGCATGAAATCTCTGGGTGCTTGGCTAGCTAAAAATCTCAATCAAGAAAGTCTTAGCCTTACTGAAAAAATGCTTTTTTTTTGGCAAAATCACTTCGGTGTTAGTACTTCAGGAGACGCACGTGCCATGTACCACTATCTGCTTTTATTGCGTCAAAATGCGTTGGGGAATGTAAAGCAATTGGTTAAAGAAGTGAGCATTGATCCTTGCATGCTGCTTTTTCTAAATGGGTCAACAAACACGGTATTTTCACCAAATGAGAATTATGCCAGAGAATTATTAGAGTTGTATACGGTTGGGAAAGGCCCGCAGCTTGCAGCCGGTGATTACTCCACCTTTACAGAACAAGACGTCTCTGCAGGCGCTAAGATATTCACTGGTTATGTTGTTCAGGGTGTTCGAAGTTCTACCCAGTCTCAAGTAACAAGCCAATTCATGCCTGTTCTGCACGATACAACGACTAAAACATTATCATATCATTTTTCAAATCAAGCCATCAGCGCCAATGGAGCTTTAGAATTTGCGGATTACATAGATATTGTGTTTAATCAGCCTGAAACCGCGAGCTATATTTGTCGAAAGCTATACCGTTATTTTGTGAATTGTGATATAACTACTTGGGTTGAGCAAAATATCATTGCTGACATGGCCCAAACGTTTGTGACTAACAATTTTGAAATAACGCCAGTTCTTGTAGCGTTGCTCACAAGTGAGCACTTCTATGATATAAATATGCGTGGAGCTGTCATTCGCACCCCGTTAGAAACGATTTGCGCAATGCTGAATACATCGTCAACTAGCGCAAATTTTGATTTGCAAAGCACCTATCAAATATACTTATCCTTATACGGTTTGGCTGATCAAATGGGGCAGGGTTATGCTGCGCCACCAAGCGTTGCAGGTTGGACGGCCTATTATCAGGCACCCGCCTTTTATCGTTTGTGGATCAATTCTACTTATATCAAGAAGCGATTTGATGTCGCCAATTTCTTGACTTCAAATAATTTCAATGTAAATGGTAATATTTTCAAAATACAAGTTCTCGACTTATTGAACGGACTATCTGCACCTGCCTCTGCGCCACAAGTGATAGCAGATTTGTGTTTGGTACTTTTTCCAAAAGAAATTCCAGCAGCTGATCAATTAGCGATTAAAGCGATCCTGACTGGGGGGCTTCCAGATTTTGAATGGACCTTACAATACAACGAATATCTTGCGGACCCTACAAACCCGGCCTTTTACACACCTGTTGAATTGCGCATGCAGGCGGTGCTCAACATCATGTTTAAAATGCCTCAATTCCACGTTTGCTAATGAAAAGAAGATCCTTCCTTAAAAATGGTGCGCTGGCAAGTATGTCATTGCCTTTTGTACAAAATGGCTTTTCCATGCAGGCTGTTGCAAGGCAATTATTTGAGGTACCTAAAAGTGCTGAGGATAAAATCTTGGTTTTAATTCGTATGAATGGAGGTAATGATGGTTTGAACATGGTTTTTCCCAGAGATCAGTACGCTGAGCTTTTGGTGCAGCGCTCCAATATATTAGTTCCAGAAAGCGAAATTTTACCACTTACTCTAGAAGTTGGATTACATCCAAAAATGACCGGCTTACAAACCATTTTTAATGAAGGAAAGTTAAGTGTAATTCAAAATGTGGGTTACCCAGAGCCAAATCGTTCTCATTTTAGATCGATGGATATTTGGACCACAGGCTCCCTAGATATCAATCAAACAAGTGGGTGGTTGGGTCGCTATTTTGATGGCGCCTATCCAAATTTCCCCGATGCATATCCCAATATAGACTATCCTGATCCATTTGCAATTTCCATGGGGTCAGAGGTGTCAACGACTTGTCAAGGACTCATGGGGAACTTTAGCCATGCTGTCTCTGATCCTTTTAATTCCTCCAATTTATTAATGACCTCAGTTACTAATGATGGTACCTATTATGGAGGGCAGATCGAATACATTTCGACATTAATCAATCAGACTAATGAGTACGGCCAACAAATTAGTAGCGCGGCAAGTGCTGGTAATTCTCTTTCGGGTCTCTATGATCCCCAAAATCCTTTGGCTGTCCAACTCAAATATATTGCTCAAATGATTTCAGGAGGTCTCAAGACAAAAGTTTATATTCTCAATGTAAACGGTTTTGATACCCACGATGCACAAGTAGATCAAAATGATGTCAAGGAAGGAGTACACCCTAATTTACTGAAGCGTATTTCAGACGCAGTTCGGGCATTTCAGCATGACTTAGAATTGTTAGGCTTAGAACAACGCGTAGCAGGTCTCACTTTTTCAGAATTTGGACGCCAAATTGCCAGTAACGGAAGTTTTGGAACCGATCATGGTGATGCTGCACCTGTGTTACTTTTTGGCTCTTGTATTAGCGATGGAATAATAGGTGCAAATCCACAAATTCCTGATCAAATCAATAACCAAGCTGGCCTTGATATGACTATTGATTTTCGGGATATTTATGCAAGTATTCTAAAGGATTGGTTTGAGGTAGATCTTCAAGTAATACAAGGCTTGTTTGAACAAAATATTACTTATCACGATATTTTGCAAGGATGTACAACTGCTGTAAATGAAAACGCAATTGCTCAATTTGAAAAGTCAATTGTGTTTCCTAATCCAAGTCTTGGCAAACATCAGTTGAAATTTATTTCAACGAATGAATTTATAGAGATCTATTTATTCGATCAAAGCGGCAGGGTGTTGCAAAAGTCTTTTGAAGGGCATCTAAATGCCGGACAGCAAATATTGACATTTGAAATAGGTCACCTTCAATCGGGACGCTATCACTATTTACTCAAATCCGCTTCCAAGCAAGAGTTGGTTTCTTTCCAAAAATTGTAACAGTTCTTAGTTGCCGCGCTGCATTTGCTCCAATCGTTGTTGACGCTGCATTGGATTCTCACGAGATTGTTCTTGTTTGTACAACTGATAGCGAGTTGGTTGCAAGACACGTGGCCAAGTGTTGTTGTCTAGGTCTGTGTCAGCAGTCTCTAGGAATGGATCAATTCTAAACGATACAACGGGTTGATCATAAACGAAAACTTTACTCACTTTGAGTTCCTGAATACGCCAAATCTCTGCAGGGATGCGTTCAACTTTTGTACTTCCATCTTCGAAGGTAGCTTCGAAGATCAGCGGCATTACAAGGCCACCTAAATTTTCGAATGTCAGTTCATAAAGTTGCTTACCCGCTTTCAGATATGCCAGATCATCGGCATTTGCCTTAGCCATAAAATGCTCATATGCTTTTTGATCTAGGGCATCTACAGCATAAAGATTGCGCTTGGCATAGAAATCGTCAATTTGTGCATCTCGCTCATTTACTGTTTGTTTAATTGCAGTTTGGTTTCGTGTCACACCTATATGCACATCTTTTTGTGTTTCTTTTTGTTGTAAAAATGCTTTTTCGATTTCTGGATTTTGGGTGTTGAGTTGAAACCATTTCACATCTGTAAGTGCGATGTCGACATGTTCTGTTGAATAAAACCAACCTCGCCAAAACCAATCTAAATCAACAGCAGAGGCATCTTCCATGGTGCGGAAGAAATCAGCTGGTGTTGGGTGCTTAAATGCCCAGCGTTCACAGTATGTTTTAAACGCATAATCAAAGAGTTCGCGCCCCATAACTGTTTCTCTTAGGATATTTAAGGCAGTTGCTGGTTTTCCGTAAGCGTTATTGCCAAATTGTTTGATTGACTCAGAATTGGTCATGATTGGCGAAATTCCATTTACATCACCACGCATATAATCAGCAATCATGTATGCTGGGCCACGACGACTCGGGTAGCCTCGTTCCCATTCTTGTTCGGTGAGGTACTGGACAAAAGTATTGAGACCTTCGTCCATCCAAGTCCATTGACGTTCATCTGAGTTGATGATCATAGGAAAGAAATTATGTCCAACTTCATGGATAATAACACCCCACATCCCGTATTTCTCACCTTCTGAGTAAGTTCCGTCTGGTTCTGGGCGACCTCCATTGAAACAAATCATGGGATATTCCATGCCTATCCACTTGGAATGAACAGAGATTGCCACTGGATAAGGATAGTTTACAGTATACTTCGAGTAAGTTTTGATTGTATGTGCGACGAGTTTGGTAGAGTAGCGTTCCCAAAGCGGGTTACCTTCTTTGGGGTAGTAACTCATGCAAAGTACATCCTTATTTCCAACGGTTTGCTTCTGTGCGTCCCATATAAATTTGCGAGAGCTTGCGAATGCAAAATCACGGACATTAGTCGCTTTGTAGACCCATGTTTTTGTTTGGTTTGATTTGTTCTTTTCGGCAGCTTCGGCTTCAGCTTGGGTCACGATGATAACTGGAGTATCGGATTTGCGCGCTTGCTCCAAGCGCTTGCGCTGCTCTGAGTTTAAGACACTCGAGTAGTTTTGGCATTCGCCCGTAGCACCGATAATGTGATCAGCAGGAACAGTTATACTCACCTCATAGTCCCCGAAAGGAAGGGTAAACTCACCGCGCCCGAGGAATTGTTTGTTCTGCCATCCGGTTACGTCATTGTAAACACACATCCGCGGGAAAAACTGCGCAATTGTGTAAAGATAATTTTGGTCTGTTTCAAAATATTCGTAGCCAGATCTTCCTCCAACCTGCATACGGTCGTTGATGTTGTACCACCATTTTATTTGAAAAGAAGTACTTTGGCCTGGTTGCAATGGTTTGACTAAATCAATGCGCATCATGGTCTTATTGATGAAGTAATTCATTGGCTGACCGCTCATGTTGGTAATTCGTTCGATTTTAAAACCACCATCGTAATAAAATTCACGCTTACGCAAATCTGAAACACTTCTAAAGTTTTCCATTTTCTCTACTTCGATGAGTTTCGTATCTGAATTCAGATCGTAGATGTTTTGATCGAGTTGAAGCCAGAGATAAGCGAGTGGATCTGGTGAATTGTTGGTGTAGGTGATCGTTTCAACTCCATCCAAGCGTTGCTTGGTGTCATCTAGCACCAAAGACATTTTATAATCTGCTTTTTGTTGGTAGTATGCGTTTCCGGGTGCTCCAGATGCTGTACGGTAATTATTGGGTGTGGGTAACATTTGATCAAGTTGTGCAAACTTTGTTTGTGCAATAATCGCAGTACTTGAAATGGTCGCTAATGTGAAGAGTAATTTTTTCATGGTAAAAGGGGAATTCGATGTCTATTTTCTAGTCCGTTTATATAGTTCAAGGTTTCTTTTTGGTTCCTATAAATAAGCGTCAGTTTATTTTGTTGATTGGGAAATTGTTCAAATAATGCATCAAATTGTACGTTTAATAAAGTAGTGTAAGGTAGTCCGAGATGAGATGGCAGGTAAAGCAGTTTGGCCGGTGCAGAAATATAACATTCAATGGTACCGTTTAGAGAAGGAGCTATTCCGTCCAGGGTGAATTGAGTAGTACACATTGCGTCAAAAACATTGGAATCAATAGCACAACCATATGAAATTTGGAAATGTTGGTTGAGGTATGCTTCTAATCGCTTTGCTAAAGGTGTGCTTTCGTTGGTCTGTTCAAGTTTACCAATGTAAGAACCCTTTGGATCCAAAGCTTTTTCAAGGTCATGGGTTGTAAAAATGAGTGTTCCTTCAAATTTTTGATTCATTTCGTTATATGCCATTTCAGCATAAGCAAAATAAAATTCATGCGCCCAAACGGTTGAAAGAGTGAAGGAGCTCAAGAATAAGGATAGAAAAACCAAGCGCATGAGCACGAAAATACAAAAAGCAATCGAAATGTTTAACTTTGAACTCATGAAACATTCACTCCTCATCGCAAGCCTACTTTTAGCAGTGGGTTGTACGCAATTAGATCCAACTGCATGTACTTGTGGTCATGAATTAGCCAAGTCCATGGAGAACCAGGATAAGGCTCTCATGGAAGCCTGTTCTCAAAAAAGTGAAAAACTTAGTGATGAACAAAAAGTCAAGTGGTTCAATGAGGTAATGAGCTGTGTAGAACAATAAAAAGGAAAGTCTCGCCGGAGCGAGACTTTCAAACAAACAACAAATAATTCTTGCGTGCCCCATGTGGCATTAGTGCAAGAATATTTTTAGTCCGTTGTCCGGATCAATCTTGAGATAAAGCCCTTAACGTAATACTTCTATCAATAGTTACATTGACAGTTGTAAATACTGATTATTCTGTATTTTTCAGACATGTTGTCAGTTGAAATGATTTGAATCGGAATTATTGACATGATTTTGTACGCTGGTGTAGCATTTGTGCTGTGTATTGCAAGTCAAAATTGATCAAATATGGATGCTCATCAATTCACACACCGAACCCAAGAAATCCTTCAGCAAGCACAAAGCTTGGCCATTGATAATGGACAACGAGCCATAGAGCCAGGGCACGTATTGTCTGCCCTCATGAATCACGCTTCAGATGTGATGGACTTCCTCTTGAAAAAAAATAATTTACAAACAACAGAGGTTTATAAAGGCGCAACGGCTATTGTTAAATCCTATCCAAAGGTAACAGGAGCAACCCAGCCTTATGCTAGCCAAGCGTTGCAAGACTTGATCACTAGTGCTATGAAGCTCAAGGAAGAATTCGGGGATCAATACATGTCAATAGAAGTTCTTTTTTTGGCGCTTTTGAAAGGGAAAGATGCTGCAGCCCGCTATTTAAAAGACCTTAGATTAGATGAAAAGACCTTAAAAAATCAAATAATGGAACTCAGAAACGGACAAAATATCAAGGATGCACAACAAGATGCAAACTACCAATCTTTAGAAAAATTTGCTAAAAATCTCAACACGCTAGCTCAAGAGGGAAAACTAGATCCTGTGATTGGGCGAGATGATGAAATCAGGAGGGTATTACAAATCTTAACGCGACGAACAAAAAATAACCCCATCTTGATTGGGGAGCCGGGTGTAGGTAAAACGGCTATTGCAGAAGGCTTAGCACACCGGATAATTGCTGGGGACGTCCCAGAGAACTTAAAATCTAAAACAGTTTTTTCTTTAGATATGGGAGCGCTTATAGCTGGTGCTAAGTATAAAGGAGAATTTGAAGAACGACTCAAAGCAGTAGTTAAGGAGGTGATTGCTGCTGAGGGAGAAATCATCCTTTTCATCGATGAGATTCATACTTTAGTAGGTGCGGGTGGAGGAGATGGTGCTATGGATGCGGCCAACATTCTAAAGCCGGCATTAGCAAGGGGTGAATTGCGAGCTGTAGGTGCAACAACGCTTAATGAATACCAAAAATATTTTGAGAAAGACAAAGCACTCGTGCGTCGCTTTCAAACGGTGCTGATTGATGAACCCGGTACTGAAGATGCCATATCCATATTGCGTGGAATTAAAGAAAAATATGAAAATCACCATAAAGTACTTATTAAGGATGCCGCAATTATTGCAGCAGTAGAATTGTCACAACGCTATATTACGGATCGTCATTTACCTGATAAAGCGATAGATCTTATTGATGAGGCAGCAGCAAAACTACGTATGGAGATTAACTCTAAGCCCGAAGAACTCGATGAGGTAGAACGAAAAATCATGCAACTTGAAATCGAAAAGGCAGCCATTATGCGTGAGGATGATCAAAAACGCATGCAACAAGTAGCAGAGGAATTATCGCGTTTACAAGAAGAAAGGATGAGTTTACAATCACGTTGGCAAACTGAAAAAGATCTCATTGAAGGAATCCAAAAAGCCAAAGAAGAAATTGAAGCGCTTAAATTTGAAGCAGAGGCGGCCGAGCGACAAGGCGATTATGCAAGAGTCGCAGAATTGCGCTACGGAAAAATTAAAGAAGCAGAAGAGACGCTTGCACAGATGAAAACCAACCAGCAAGCCTTAGAGCAGCAAGTAAAACTCATTAAAGAAGAAGTTGACAGTACTGAAATTGCAGAGGTTGTATCTAAGTGGACAGGCATACCAGTTGGGAAAATGCTCGAAAGTGAATTAGGTAAGCTTTTGCGTCTCGAAGAAGAATTACATAAGCGGGTTGTTGGTCAAGAAGTTGCCATTTCTGCCCTTTCCGATGCTATTCGCCGAAGTAGAGCAGGTCTTCAAGATGCCAAACGCCCCATTGGGTCATTTATTTTTTTAGGGACAACAGGAGTTGGTAAAACAGAGTTAGCAAAAGCGCTTGCCACTTATTTGTTTAATGATGAACAAGCCATGACTAGAATAGACATGAGCGAATACCAAGAAAAACATGCGGTTAGTCGCTTGGTAGGAGCGCCTCCAGGGTATGTAGGATATGAGGAAGGAGGGCAACTTACAGAAGCCGTTCGTAGGAAACCTTACTCGATCATATTACTTGATGAAATAGAAAAAGCACATCCAGATGTATTTAATATTTTACTCCAAGTCCTTGATGACGGTCGACTAACCGACAACAAAGGTAGGTTGGTTAATTTCAAGAATACCATCATCATCATGACCTCCAATCTCGGATCGCAGTTGATTCACGAGCGTTTTGAAAAAGTGAAAGAAGATGACTATCCACAAGTTGCAGAAGGAACTAGAGTCGAACTGCTTGAATTGCTGCGACAAACTATTCGTCCAGAATTTTTAAATCGAATAGACGAAAGCATTTTGTTTTTACCGCTTACTAAAAAGGAGATTGGAAGCATTGTGAGTATTCAATTAGAGGAGCTCAAAGCCAAATTGCGTGAATCTGATATGAATTTGGTAGTAACACCGGAGGCATTTGATCACATCGTGCAACTAGGTTTTGATCCATTTTTTGGTGCTAGGCCGGTGAAGCGCGTGATTCAGAAACAAGTGCTCAATGAATTATCTAGAGCAATACTCGCCCAAAAAGTTGATAAATCTCAGCCTATCGTAATGGATATGTTTGATGGTTTAATTGTTTTTAGAAAACCAATACATGTCCAAGAAGAGCTGGCAATAGAGGATTGAGAGGCTTAAATTTATTAGATGCGAAACTTCTTGAAGAAGGCGTCCCAATTCCAGATAAAGTTACTCATGACTTCGTCCATGCGTTTGAGGAATAAAGGGTTGGGCGCCTGCATTCTTTTGAAGTAATCGTCTTGAAATTCATAAAGGCCATATTTATGAAAAATTGCCTTTGACATTCCGTAGATCCAGTTTTTCGAAGGTTGATTTACACGCATAATAAAACTTTGATACTCACGAATCATAGTTTGGAAATCTGGGACGCTCATTTCATAGATACGAGCGAGTTTTTCAAAAATGAGTTGTTCGACTCGTTCAGCTTGTTCAGCCTCAAACGTGCTTTCTAGAAAAGATAAGTTCCCAACGATAACAATCAGGCCAAATTGTCCAGAGTCCGCGCTAGAAATATTTGGAGACTGAACAAAGACACTGTCTTCGTTGATCATGGCGGCAACTTCAGCAAAGCCTTTGTCTACACTATCAAAAATACCATTGATAAACACATTGGCAACTTGATTATCTGATAGTTTTTTCTTGGTGAAGGAGCTAAACATGTCTTTTTTGAATTTGCTTCATTACAAATTTAACATTCGCTTCATCTCTTTCAACTCATTAGAAAATTGCTTTATCAACGGAGTTTTCAACAAATAATAAAGCAAATTAGCTGTATTTTTGCCAAAAAAAATATTATGAAAGCAATCATTACCACCAACAAAGGCGAAATGCACGCTGAACTTTTCGCTGCTGCCGCACCAAATACAGTTGCTAATTTTGTGAAATTAGCTAACGAAGGTTATTACAATGGTTTGAAATGGCACCGTGTTATTCCAGATTTTGTTATCCAAGGCGGCTGTCCAAATACCCGCGATGGTGCAAATGGAATCCCTGGAACAGGTGGCCCTGGTTACCAAATTGATTGTGAAACTTCTGGAGATAACCAATACCACGACAGAGGTGTATTGTCGATGGCACACGCAGGACGTAACAGCGGTGGTTCTCAATTTTTTGTTTGCCATTCTCGCAATAACACAGCACATCTAGATGGTCAGCATACTGTTTTTGGAAAAGTATTTGAAGGTCTTGATGTTTTGGATTCAATCCGTCAAGGAGATACAATTGAGGGTATTTCAATTGTAGAAGAGGCTTAGTCTTTTCTTTCTTATTGAACACTAAAAAAGCGAAGGCACACCTTCGCTTTTTTGGTTCATTTAATATTGTTTACTATGCCTCTTTTGCAAAGGCAATAATGAGGTCGGCTAATTCTTCTCCAATTCGATCCTGGGCTTCTAAAGTTGCTGCACCAATGTGTGGAGTACAAGCGATATGAGGGTGATCCAATAGCGCTTTGAGCGGTGTTGGTTCGTTTTCAAAGACGTCTAGTGCTGCTGCAGAAACGGTCTCGTTTTGTAGTGCTTCGAGTAATGCCATTTCATCAATTACTCCACCACGAGCCGCATTTACAAGGCGAACTCCTTTTTTCATCAGTTGAAATTCTTTGGGACCAATAACGGCTGCCCCATCTGCTTGTTTGGGTACATGTATAGATATGTAATCAAGTTGGGCAATAACTTCAGTGAGATCGGCCACAACTTTAACGGGAACCTCAACAGTTTGCCCGCCAATTTTTAAGTTAATTTAATGGGTTGGATCCGTGCGCTGCGTTCTATAGCGATTACTTTCATGCCAGCGCCGAGAGCGTAGGTTGCCAAACTCTGTCCAATTCGACCAAAACCAATAATTCCGAGTGTTTTTCCGCGTAGTTCAACACCCTTAGCATAATTCTTTTTAAGGGTAGCAAAGTCGCCACTCGACATGTTTTTGAAAGAATCATTTAAAAAGCGTGAGATGGAAAAAAGATGACCCATCACAAGTTCTGCAACTGATTGTGAGGAGGATGCAGGCGTATTAATCACCGTTAGTCCTTTTTGGCGTGCATATGCAACATCGATGTTATCCATTCCGACACCACCGCGACCAATAAGACGCAATCCAGGGCAAGCGTCAATAACTTCTTTTCTAACTGTAGTGGCACTACGCACCAATACAGCATCAAAACCTTGCTCATTAATGGTGCTTGCGAGCGCAGTTTGGTCTACTTTTTCTGTACTTACTTGATGACCGGCGGCTTCTAGTATTGATTTTCCCAGTGCTGAAATACCGTCGTTTGCTAATATTTTCATGCCTATCCTTTTCTGTTGAATTCTTTCATAACATCTACTAAAACGCGCACACTTTCAAGTGGAAGAGCATTGTACATGGACGCGCGGTATCCGCCTACTGAGCGGTGACCTGGCAATCCGACAATTCCTGAATCCTTCCACATGGAATCAAATTCACCTGATCTGCTTTCATCGGTAAGCAAAAATGTAACATTCATATTGGAGCGGTCGGCCTGGTCTACTGCACCTCTAAAGGAAGGATTGTTGTCGATTTCTTGATAGATTAAGCTGGCTTTTTCCTCGTTTTTTTGCTGTTGAGCATCTACACCTCCATTAGCCAATAAATTCCTTAGGTTGAGCATGGAAACATAAACACTGAAAACTGGAGGAGTATTGAGCATCGATTCCTTGTCAATTTGTTGTTTCAAATCGAGATAAGTAGGCATAAATGGCGATGTGCTTTTGCCTAGTGCATCGTCTTTGACAATGTAGAGTGTTGCTCCAGCAGGCCCGAGATTTTTTTGAGCTCCGGCGTAAATCAAGTCAAAGTCGGCAACATTGATAGTCCTGGAAAAAATATCCGACGACATATCGCAAACCAAGGGCAAATCAGTTTTTGGAAAATCTTTGAATTGTGTGCCGTAGATGGTATTGTTACTCGTAAAATGAATGTAATCAACAGCAGTTGGGATTTGGAAATCTTTAGGAATGTAGCAGAAATTGCGGTCTTCAGATGAAGCAAAAATATCAACATCAACACCTACTTTTTTTGCTTCTTTGATAGCACCGCTTGCCCATGTGCCCGTATTGATATATCCTGCACGTTTGGTTTGACGCTGCATATTCAGTGCTGCTGCGGAGAAACCTAGAGTAGCGCCACCTTGTAGGAAGGCCACCGAGTAGCCCGCAGGGACCTGAAGAACTTTCTTTACCAGATCAATGGCTTCATCCATCACGGCAACAAAATCTTTGTGACGGTGCGAGACTTCTAGAATTGATAAGCCATTGAAATCTAAAACAGCTTCAGCTGCTTCTTTGAATACGTCTTGCGGTAAGATACACGGACCCGCTCCGAAATTGTGTTTCATAAATGTTGATTAATAGTTGCTAATGCTTTGCAAAGTTGCAAAAAAAAAGAGCTGCCGAGGCAGCTCTTGATGATCATTCAGCTTTTTTTGTGGTTGTTTTTTTTGCGGCTGGTTTTTTCTTTGCCACTGTAGCCTTGGCCTTTGGTTCTGCCTTTGCAGGTTTTGCTTTCTTCTCCTTTTTAACAACAACTATTGGCGCATCTTCTTTTCGTTTCCTGGTCTTACCATAAGATCCCATAGCGCGTTTTCCCTTTGTTGTTTTTTTGTCTCCTTTTCCCATAAGTATTTGTTTATGATACGTGTACACTCAAAGTTATCAAACTTTTTTAAATTCTTCGCGAAATTTTTCGGCAAGTTGAGGCCCGCCGTTCAAGATCCGTTTGCACCATTCAATTTTGAGTTTGATTTGCTCTTGTTCAGAGAGTAGCCATGGGTATTGAGTAGATTCTAGACGAGTCCGAAGCGCATTTAATAGGAGTGCAGCCGAAACGGAAAGATTCAAACTCTCTGTAAATCCATGCATAGGAATGTGCAGAAGTTCATCTGCATTTTCCATTAATTCAGGAGAGATTCCATGTTTTTCTGCACCAAAAAATAAAGCAATTGGCTGTTGGAGATTTACTGTTTGAGGGGTTACTGCCTTGTGATGCGGTGAAGTTGCAATGATACGGTATCCTTGCTTTCTGAGTTTTGCAATTGCCTCCAAAACAGGTTCGGGTCCTTCTTGATATTGATTGACGTCGAGCCAACGTGCTGATCCCAAAGCAATGTCTCTTTGAAATTGATAGCTATTGTTTTTTTCGATCAGATGTAATTCCTGAAAACCTAAGCAGTCCATACTGCGCATAATAGCAGAGGCATTGTGATCCTGCTGAATATTTTCAAGTCCGACAACGAGATGCCGACTGCGTTGAGGAGCAATTCGCTCAAACATATTGACTTTGTTCGGTGTAATGATTTTGTAAAATTCGGATAGTATGTATTCATTTTCGGTCATGCGTCTAGTGTTTTTTCCATCAGATAGTGTTGAATTTCGCCAAAGAGTAGATGAGAAGGCGCCACCAATTGATAGCCTAATTTATCATAAAACGGGCGTGCAACTTCCCTTGCATGTAAGATGATTTTTTCGTAGCCAAGAGTTAGGCTAACCTTTTCCATTTTCTCCATGATTGCCTTTCCGATGCCCTTTCCTTGCTGGTTGGCTGCAACGGCCATGAACCTCACTTGGCCCACGTTCGGCGCCGTTTGATCGAGCCTACCTACGCCAATAATTTGGTTTGCATCGTTGAAAAAAGCAAAATGTTGGTGTTGCGCTTCATCAGCAGTTTGTTCGCTGCCTTTTACTTGCCCCCAAGGTGCTCTAAGTAGTTGGTAGCGTAGTTCATAATAGGCTTGCCATTCAGTCTCATTTTGTGGGCTGCGTATCATGTCTTAAAATTAAAAGCAATTTGTGAAACGCGTTTGGTGCTTTGGCCGTCAATTTGTTCTACCCTGACCAATTCTTGCGCATTTGGATTTGCGAATACTTGGTCTAGTGTTTGAATTTGTGCTGCCGGTACGCCAAGTTTTTGAAGATCGGAAAGTAAAGGTTCAGCAAGAAGTTCGCCCACTTTTTCTTGGATTATTTGCGCAAGGGCAGTTCTATTTTTGACGCGTGCAATGTTGGATTTGAATTTTTGTTCGTCTTCAAGTTTGAGGAGGTCTAAAGTGGAGAGCAATTTATGGAAGTGTTGGTCGGAGCCAATAGCAAAGGTGAGCAGCTTATCATCTTTGGATTGGAAGATTTCACCGTAAGGTGCAATATTGGGGTGCAGGCTTCCCATGCGCTGGGGTACTTGGGCACTCATCAAGTAATTAGCCGCCTGATTGGCTAAACTGCAGATGGCGGCGTCGTAAAGTGAAACGCTCACCACCCGGCCCTTGGGATCCTGTGCGCTTTGCAGCAAAGCTAGTAGCAAGCCTTCTTTGAGCTGATGAGCGGCCAGCACATCGATGAGCGCCACTGGCATTTTAACAGGGCCGCTCTCTGGCGTACCATTCATGGCCATAAAGCCAGTTTCAGCTTGTAAAATCAAGTCATAGGCAATGCGGTCATTTTTAGAACCGAAGCCAGTTATTTTCCCGATGATGAGTGAAGGATTGATTGCCCAAAGGTCTTCGGGACGAACTTTGAGTTTAGCGTCGTCACCTTTTTTGAAATTGATCAAGATGATGTGAGCATCTATGAGCTCTTTTACAAAGAGATCATATGCTGATTCTGCCGATAAATCTAGTTTAATGAGCTCTTTTTGAAAGTTGACACTCGCATAGTAGGCGCTTTGCTTGGATAGGTCGGTTTCTTGAGGTAGGCGCCAAGTATTAGTGATATCTCCATGTGTTGGGTGTTCTATTTTGATCACCTTTGCGCCTAATTCAGCAAAAAAGGTACCGACCGATGGTCCTGCCAATACGGTAGACAAATCGATAATTTTAAGGTGTTTGAAAATAGAATCATGCCCCAACTTACTACGGTCTTTCATTGTGTTGTTTTAAGCTGCAATTTACAATGTTCAATGGGAAACATTTCAAGTTTTATATCTTCTTGTGCTTTTGAGTAAGATAATTGAGAATTTTACCACCGTAAAAACAAAGGAAATAGTATAAAATCCTTAAATTTGGAGCGCATTAAAAAAACACAAAATCGAACTATGAAAGTTTTTGACCTCGACATGATTCAACGCGTTTACGAGCGCTATCCTGCTCGTATTGCTGCAGCACGTAAAGTAGTTGGCCGACCGCTAACTTTATCTGAAAAAATTCTTTATGCTCACCTTTGGGAAGGAGATGCTTCAGCTGCCTTTGAAAGAGGGAAATCTTATGTTGATTTCGCACCAGACCGAGTAGCCATGCAAGATGCAACAGCACAGATGGCGCTTTTGCAATTTATGCAAGCGGGTAAAAAGCGAGTTGCAGTTCCGTCTACAGTACATGCTGATCACCTTATTCAGGCAAAAGTAGGAGCCAGCAAAGATTTGCAAGACTCTTTGAATCAAAATAACGAGGTTTTCAATTTCCTTTCGTCTATTTCCAACAAATACGGAATCGGTTTCTGGAAACCAGGAGCGGGTATTATCCATCAAGTTGTCCTTGAAAACTATGCCTTCCCAGGAGGCATGATGATCGGGACCGATTCACATACTGTGAATGCAGGTGGCTTAGGAATGGTTGCAATTGGTGTAGGTGGTGCCGACGCCGTAGATGTAATGGCCGGTATGGCTTGGGAACTTAAATTTCCTAAACTCATTGGGGTTAAATTAACAGGTAAACTCAACGGATGGACTTCCGCCAAAGACGTTATCCTTAAAGTTGCAGATATCCTTACAGTCAAAGGTGGAACGGGTGCAATTGTAGAATATTTTGGCGAAGGTGCATTGTCTTTGTCTTGTACTGGTAAAGGTACCATTTGTAATATGGGAGCTGAAATTGGCGCCACAACCTCCACATTTGGCTACGATGAATCTATGCGACGCTACTTAATTGCCACAGGTCGTCAAGAAGTTGTCAACGCTGCAGATGCGATAGCAGAGCACCTCACTGGTGACAAAGAAGTATATGCAGAACCAGAAAAATATTTTGACCAGCTTATCGAAATCAACCTAAGTGAGCTTGAGCCACATGTCAACGGTCCGTTTACGCCCGATAGAGGTACCCCTATCTCTAAAATGCGCGAAGAAGCAACAACAAACGGCTGGCCATTACAAGTAGAATGGGGTCTTATCGGTTCTTGTACAAATTCATCTTATGAAGACTTAGCTCGCGCTGCTTCGATTGTAAAACAAGCGGTAGCTCAAGGCATTACACCAAAAGCAGAATTTGGAATAAATCCTGGTTCCGAGCAAGTTCGCTATACCGCAGAACGAGATGGCATTCTTGCCGACTTTGAAAAAATGGGCACCAAAGTATTTACTAATGCTTGTGGGCCATGTATTGGGCAGTGGGCTCGAGAAGGTGCAGATAAGCAGGAAAAAAATACGATTGTTCACTCATTCAACCGTAACTTTTCGAAACGTGCCGATGGCAATCCAAATACGCACGCCTTTGTAACAAGCCCTGAAATGGTAGCAGCACTTGCCATAGCTGGTGATCTCGGATTTAATCCAATTACCGATACACTGACTAACGATAAAGGAGAGCAAATAAAATTAAATCCGCCAGTTGGGGATGAATTGCCAACAAAAGGTTTTGCAGTTGAAGATAACGGATATCAAGCGCCTGCTGAAGACGGGAGCAATGTAGAAATTGCAGTGGCGCCTGATTCACAACGTTTGCAACTGCTAGAGAATTTTACCCCATGGGATGGCCAGAATATTATGGGTGCTAAACTGCTCATTAAAGCAAAAGGTAAATGTACAACAGACCACATTTCAATGGCTGGTCCATGGTTGCGTTACCGTGGTCATTTAGACAACATTTCTAACAATATGCTCATTGGTGCTGAAAATGCATTTAATGGTGAAGCAAATAAAGTTAAAAATCAACTCACTGGTGAATATGGTGAAGTACCTGCTGTACAACGTGCTTATAAAGCCGCTGGCATTCCGTCTATAGTAGTTGGTGACCACAACTATGGTGAGGGATCTTCAAGAGAGCATGCAGCTATGGAACCACGTCATTTAGGTGTGCGTGCAGTCTTGGTGAAATCATTTGCTCGTATTCACGAAACCAACCTTAAGAAACAAGGAATGTTAGGTCTTACTTTTGCAAACGAAGCGGACTACGATAAAATCCAAGAGGATGATACTTTTGATTTCCTCGATTTACAGGCTTTTGCTCCAGATGAACAACTCACATTGCAAATCAATCACAGCAATGGGGTTTCTGAACAAATTAAAGTAAATCATACTTACAATGCTTCTCAAATTGAATGGTTTAGAGCAGGATCTGCCCTGAATCTTATCAAAAAGATGGAAGCCTAATTTTTTGAGATGAAAATTTTATTTTCTCTTATCTTGAGCTTGTTCTGCATGTCAGGACAAGCTCAAGGTTTTTTTAGTGGAAATTTTATCCTCAATGCATATACTGGTTCCCCGAACATATTAAAGGTATCTATGCCCACAATCGAAAACATTCCCGATAATGTGATGCCTGATTATACTGGTTTAGCACCCCGAACATATTAAAGGTATCTATGCCCACAATCGAAAACATTCCCGATAATGTGATGCCTGATTATACTGGTTTAGCACCTTCAGGTTTGCGCATGATGTATATGATCACTGATGATGTCAGCTTTGGAGTTGATCTTATGTACGGTACGGCAAGCGCTAGTTACACGACTAATGACAGTATATTCTTTAATGGAAACTGGGAGGTTCAAAGCAACTCTTATTTGATTAAAAAGCAACGATTTAGACCACAATTCAGGTTCGACCTGCATCTAGGATCTAAGGAGCCAAGTTTTGATCAGTATATCGGTTTAGCCTTTGGTGGTAATTTACGGACCAGAGAAATATGGCAAAATAATATACTTGTCAATCAGAATCCCAACGATGAGAATCTTGTAGTTCCCGTTTCTTTACGTACGTGTTATGGATTTAGATATTTTCTAGATTACCATTTTTGTTTAGGTGGTGAATTAGGAATTGGAGGGCCAATAATGCAACTTTCTCTGAGTTATAGAATGTAAGGCCAGTTGGCTTTAAAGAGCATAAAAAAGGCGAGCTTAAGGCTCGCCTTTTTTAATGGATTGTTATTTTTTAATAACGGTAATGTTCTGGTTTAAATGGACCTTCAACACTAACGCCAATGTAGTCAGCTTGATCTTTAGAAAGAGTTTCAAGCTCTACACCAATTTTAGATAAATGCAAGCGCGCTACTTTTTCGTCAAGGTGCTTAGGTAGCGTGTAGACATCATTCTCATAGTTTGCGCTATTATTCCATAACTCAAGTTGCGCAAGAGTTTGATTGGTAAACGAGTTTGACATCACAAATGATGGGTGACCAGTTGCACAACCTAAATTAACCAAACGACCTTCTGCCAAAACAATGATGTCTTTTCCATTCACATTGTAGAGGTCTACTTGTGGTTTGATTTCCATTTTCGTAGAGCCGTACTTGCTATTTAACCAAGCCATATCTATTTCATTATCGAAGTGACCAATGTTACAAACTATAGTTTTGTCTTTCATTGCCTCGAAATGCGGTCCTACAACAATATTTTTATTGCCCGTAGCTGTTACGATAATGTCTGCAAGTTCAATTACTTTGTGTAGAGGTTTTACCTCAAAACCATCCATGGCCGCTTGAAGCGCACAAATTGGGTCAATTTCAGTAACAATGACACGTGCACCAGCTCCTTTAAGTGAAGCTGCAGATCCTTTACCTACATCTCCATAACCACAAACAATGGCAACCTTACCAGCCATCATCACATCAGTTGCGCGGCGAATTGCATCAACGAGTGATTCTTTACAACCGTATTTGTTGTCAAATTTTGATTTGGTAACAGAATCATTGACATTAATAGCGGGCATGACAAGAGTTCCATTTTTCTTGCGTTCGTAAAGGCGATGAACACCAGTGGTGGTTTCTTCTGAAAGGCCTTTGATGTCTTTGGTGAGTTCCGGGAAGCGGTCAAACACCATATTGGTGAGATCTCCACCGTCGTCAAGGATCATATTGAGTGCCTTACCACCTTCAAAAGCAAATAAGGTTTGTTCAATACACCAGTCGAATTCTTCTTCATTCATTCCCTTCCAGGCAAACACAGGGATACCTGCTGCGGCAATTGCTGCTGCTGCATGATCCTGGGTCGAGAAGATATTACAAGACGACCAAGTGACTTCTGCACCAAGTTCAACAAGAGTTTCGATCAAAACTGCTGTTTGTATAGTCATGTGAAGGCAACCGGCAATTCTTGCGCCTGCTAGTGGTTTGCTGTTTCCGTATTCTTCGCGCAATGCCATAAGGCCTGGCATTTCGGCTTCAGCTAATTTAATTTCCTTGCGACCCCAGTCTGCTAGACTGATGTCTTTCACTTTATAAGTGAGTTTTTCTGTTTGATTCATATATAGTTACTACAATAAGTTTGCAAAGTTACATGTATTATTTATCGATTTCAAGAAAAATTAAAGCTCATTTTGAATCAGCTCTCGAAGTCCTTGGATAAATAGTGGACTTGTATTGGAACTCGGTACAAGTTGCACTTTTTCTCCGCCGTGTTCTTCGAAGATTTCCTGGTATTCATCGCCAATTTCGATGAGGGTTTCAAGGCAGTCTGCTACAAAAGCAGGGCTAAAGACCAATAATTTCTTAGCACCTTTTTTTGCCCAATCTTCTACTACCTTGTCTGAGAATGGTGTGAGCCATTTTTTGTCTAATCTCGACTGAAAGCAAACGGTGTATTGATTTTCTTGGAGGCCAAGCCGGGCTGCAATTAGGCGAGTCGTGGCATAGCATGTTGCTTTGTAGCAAAATTTGTTGTGGTCGTTAATACTGGTTTCACAAGGTTGGTCTTGGCATAGATCGGAGCCGTCATATACTTTATCGACTTGTCGTTCAGGTAGGCCATGGTATGAAAACAAGATGTGGTCGTAATCCGATAACAAGAATTGTTTTGCATTAGCTACGATTGAGTTGAGGTAACCGTCGTTCTCATAAAACTGACTGATGATTTTGATCTCTGGAATGACCCACCATTTGCGTATAATATTCATGGCCTTTTCAATTGCCGATCCGGAAGAAGCTGAGGCATATTGAGGGAAAAGAGGCAAGATAATGATTCGGTCGTAATTGGCTCTTCTCATTCGCTCCAAAACGCTATCCATTGATGGGTTTTTATAGCGCATAGCCAGTTCAAAAGTAACATCTTGATCTTTGAACTCTTTTTGCAAAAGTTCTTGTAATTTCAAGCTGTGTGTCAGTAAAGGTGATTCTCCTGCGCCAAGTTCCCAAAGCTCTTTGTAAACTTTTGCAGATTTAGGAGCCCTAAAAGGAACGATAACACCATTGACCAAAATTTTACGAAGTAGGAATGGGATGTCAATGACCCTCGGGTCGTTGAGAAATTCAGATAGATAACTACGTACATCAGACACACTAGGAGAGTCTGGCGTGCCGAGTTGGATAAGGAGAACACCGGTTTTTTTCATGATAATAAGTCCAACAACTTGAAATTTTCTTTGTTCAAAATTACCGATTTATTCGCGATTGCTCCTCAGCAAAACTTAACTTTGTACAGTGGAACCACAGCAATACCTATATCAAATCACCGCCAGTAACTTCGATGAGATGGCAATGGCTACCTATGAGCGCCAATATGCACAGGTTTCGATTTACCGCCAATATGTTGATATGTTGGGTAAAGCCCGGCCTCAAACACTTGAAGAAATTCCATTTTTGCCCATTGCTTTTTTCAAGAGCCATCAAATTGTGCTTGGCGAAAATCCTATACAACAGACTTTTCTTTCAAGTGGAACAACCCAAGAATTCAGAAGTCAACATCACATTACCGACCTTAATTGGTACAACGCTTCTTTGCTTCTGGGGTTCGAGCGAGTTTTTGGACCTGCCTCTGATTATGTATTTATAGCCTTATTACCTTCTTACCTAGAGAATGGTGACTCAAGTCTCATCTATATGGTCGATCAACTCATTCAAAAAAGTGGCACGGAATTTTCTGGGTATTATTTGAATGATCCTAAAGAGGTTCAAACTGCCTACATGAGAGCACTGAATTCAGGTAAAAAACCATTTGTTTTTGGCGTAGCCTATGCCTTGATAGATTTGGTTGAATCGGGACTTGAACTACCAAATGCAGTCATACTCGAGACAGGTGGAATGAAAGGTCGTCGACAAGAGCTCACCAAGATTGAATTACATCAGCTCCTTCAAAGAGGATTTAAGGTGCAACGAATTCTATCTGAATATGGCATGACTGAATTGCTGTCTCAGGCATATTGTCTGAAAGATCAAGTGTTTTCGTGTCCTCCATGGATGCAAATTCGAATTAGGGATGCCTATGATCCTTTTCAAGAAGTTCCATTTGGACAAAAAGGGGGCATTAATGTGATTGATTTGGCGAATCAAAATAGTTGTGCTTTCATACAAACAGATGATCTAGGTCGTTTGATTCCTGGTGGTTTCTTATTGGAGGGGCGTTTGGAGGCTAGTGATATTCGGGGTTGTAACCAACTTGTGGATTAACTCGAAAACTTCTTACATTTGTTCTCATGTCATTGCAAACAATTTTTCTCCTTTCCTTTATAGGTCTTGCCGCGGGAATGCTGAGTGGTATGGTCGGCATTGGTGGTGGTGTTGTCTTAGTGCCGGCGCTTGTTTTCATGTTAGGTTTAACTCAACATCAAGCCCAAGGAACATCATTGTTCGTACTCTCTATGCCCGTTCTAATTTTAGCGGTTGTGAATTATTGGCAAACAGGCAATGTGAATTGGCGCTTTGGATTGGTTATTGCCAGTACTTTCATTATCGGCGCATTCTTGGGATCTAAACTTACCTTGAGATTGCCAGAGGCTTGGGTAAAACTTATTTTTGGCATATTAATGGCATATGTTTCTTTTCAATTGATTTCAGCAGGTTACACCGGTATACAGAAAAATGAACCTTGATCAATTCCCTTCCCAGCTCGATGAATTAGTGCCACAAATAGTGGCCTGGCGGCGCCATTTGCACAGGCATCCAGAACCTTCGTTCAAGGAATATGAAACCATGGAATTTGTCAGTGCAATATTGAACGCTTATGGCATCTCACATCAAAAGGGAGTCGCCGAAACAGGCGTGGTCGCTATTATTTCAGCATCTCACCACACAGCAAAAACGCCTTGTTTAGCTCTTCGGGCTGATCTCGATGCTTTACCTATTCAAGAACAAAATGACGTCCCTTATAAAAGTCAAGTTCCTGGCTGGATGCATGCTTGTGGACACGATGTGCATACCAGTATTCTGCTCGGCACTGCTATACTTTTACAAGCTCACAAAGAAAGTTTAAAAAGACCGATAAAACTTATTTTTCAACCGGGAGAAGAACAAAGTCCAGGAGGTGCAAGCTTGATGCTTGCAGCGGGAGTATTGGATAATCCAACCGTAGAAGAATTGGTGGCCTTACATGTTTATCCGGAGTTACCTGCAGGAAAGGTTGGGCTTAGAGAGGGTCTCTACATGGCCTCAAGTGATGAAATTCATATAGAAATTGAGGGTGTGGGTGGACATGGCGCTTTACCAGATCGATTCATTAATCCCATTGATATTGGTATCGCATTTATGCAGGCATGTCGGCAATACGTATTAGAAAATGTTCCTCAAGATGTACCACAAGTACTGACTTTTGGAAGATTCGAAGCATTGGGAAGTACGAATGTAGTCAGTTCTGAGGGGTTCATACAAGGGACTTTTCGAACCATGGATGAAAATTGGAGAGCAGAGGTTAAGGAAATGATCAAGGCTAAAGCAAAAGCTATTGCGTTGGAATTTGGAGCCAACATTTCCGTAAGAATAGGTGATGGATACCCGTTCTTAAACAACAATCCTGTGCTCACACGCAAAGTAAAAGATATCTTATCAAGCACCATAGGTGCTAGTCATATAGAAAATTTAGGACTGCGTATGACGGCAGAGGATTTTGCGTTTTATAGCCATCATAAGCCAGTATGTTTTTTCAGACTGGGTACAGGATTTGCGGACCGCCAACTGAATCCTGCAGTTCATCATCCGCAGTTTGACATAGATGAAAAGGCACTTGAGGTAGGTGTTCGGTGTATGTTTGCGATTGCGATGTCATGAAAAAAATAGGCTTTCTTTTTTTGATTCTACTCGTTTTTGCCTGTTCGAAGTTTAAAAATCATTCGAAATTACTGCAGGGTCATTGGGAGCTAAAGGTTGTTCGAATTGAAGATGGTGAAGGCTTTCTTTTTTATGACAGTTTAGCGAGTGGTTATTTGACTTTCCAAGATTCTAACGTATCGGGAAGAGCGGATTATGCATATTCATATTTCAGTCAGTTCCAGGTAAGTGATTCGGTCCTTTTTGATCAAACACCATTCTTTTTAAGTGCTGATGGACAATTCATACAGATTGTTCGTCCTACAGATACGCTGCAGGGCAAAATAATCATGTTAACTAAAAAACAGTTGACCTTTGAGTACTACGATTTTTTACAGTATCGGCTGAAGCGATTCAGTTTATCAAGGCCTTAACTAGCAATCAGAGGAATCCCAGCTCAAGCTTGGCTTCTTCACTCATCATGTCTTTGTCCCAAGGTGGATCAAATACGATATTGACTTTGGCACTCGTTACACCATCTACGCTCGCAACTTTATCTTCAACCTCTTTGGGTAAAGATTCTGCTACAGGACAATTGGGTGAAGTAAGGGTCATGTCAATGAAAACATGGTTATCAGCTTCTATTTTGACTTCGTAAATGAGACCGAGCTCAAATATGTCAACTGGAATTTCTGGATCGTAAATAGTTTTGAGCATCTCAACGATGCGGTCTTCTAATTCATTCATTTGGCAAGACTTTGAAGTGCTTCGGTTTTCATGCGTTTTACCATACTTAACAAGCCGTTTGCTCTGGTGGGTGAGAGATGTTCAGCGAGCCCAATTTGATTAATGAAGAAAAGTTCGGCTTGAAGAATATCGGCAGGACTCTCGTTGTTGTAAACCTGTATGAGTAAACCAATGATGCCCTTGGTTATGATTGCATCGGAATCAGCACTAAAATGCATTTTCCCTTCTTTAATTTCTGTAGCTAGCCAAACGTTTGACTGGCAGCCTTCGATAAGTCGATCTTTGGTTTTAAGTTCAGGTGCAAGGGTTGGCACGCTTTTACCAAGTTCGATGATGTATTCGTATTTATCCATCCAGTCGTCATAGATGGTAAATTCGTCAATAATTTCTTGTTGCTTTTCTTGGATACTCATGCACCTAAAATTTGAATGCTGCGCTCGAGTGCGGCAATGAAAATATCAATTTCTTCTTTTGTATTGTAGAATGCAAACGAGGCGCGAACTGTTCCTGGAATTTGATAGAAGTCCATGAGGGGTTGAGTGCAGTGATGACCTGTGCGTACTGCAATGCCTTGTTTGTCGAGTAGTGTGCCGATGTCAAAAGGGTGCATTCCATCTATTGTAAACGAAACCACACTCGTTTTGTTCTTGGCTTCGCCAATGATATGCAATCCTTCAAATGTGTCGAGTATTCCCTGGGCGTATTGGGTGAGTTCAAGCTCGTGAGCTGCTGCAGCATGCATGTCAATGCCTTTCAAAAATGAAATAGCACTTCCTAGCCCAATCGCACCCGCAATATGGGGAGTGCCTGCTTCAAACTTAAGAGGTAAAGTATTGTAGGTCGTACGTTCAAAAGTTACTTTAGAGATCATATCGCCACCACCTTGATAAGGAGGCATGCTATCTAGGAGATCTTCTTTGCCATAGAGTACTCCAATACCTGTTGGCCCAAAAACTTTATGGCCAGAAAAAGTGTAAAAATCGCAATTAAGGTCTTTGACGTCAATTTGAAGGTGCTGAATGCTTTGGGCCCCGTCAAGTAAAACTTTTGCGCCTACTTGATGGGCTTTTTTGATGAGCTCTTTCACTGGATTGATGGTGCCCAGGGTATTTGAGATATGCGTGATAGCTAATAATTTAGTGCGCTCAGAGAGCATTTGATCAAATGCATCTAGGTCTAATTCACCACTCTTGCTGATTGGAATTACGCGCAAGTGGCAACCTTTGCGTTCGCACAATAATTGCCAAGGAACAATATTGGAATGGTGTTCCATGGCAGAAATCAAAATTTCATCTCCTGGCTTTAAGCGCTCTCCAAATGAAAAAGCAACTAGATTGATACTGTCTGTGGTACCTTTAGTAAAGATGATTTCCTGAGGACCTTTTGCACCGATATAATGCTGTATTGTTTTGCGTGCTTCTTCATATGCAGAAGTAGCTTGTTGGCTGAGGTAATGAACGCCTCGGTGTATATTTGCGTTTTCTAAGGCATAATATTGGGCAAGGGTGTCAAGTACAATTTGTGGTTTTTGTGAGGTGGCACCGTTGTCAAAATAAATCAATTGTTTTCCGTATACTTTTTGTCGCAAGGCAGGGAAAAGTTCGCGGATAGCTGCAACAGAAAACGGTTGAGGAGTCATACTTTTGTGTTTTGGTACAAAAGTAAAGCTTTTGACTATTTTGAATGGTTCTAAAGAAGCAAAATAAAAGATTTATTTTTCAAGGTACTTCAAGTTTACTTTGCTTTGAGTTCAATAAAGGGAATCATTATTTCTTCTAACGATATTCCACCATGTTGAAAGGTCTGCCCATAATAGTTCACAAAATGGTTATAGTTGTTTGGGTAGACAAAAAAGTCTTGTTCTCTTGCAAAGACAAATTCTGCTGACATTTTAAGTTTTGGCAATTGCGCCTCGTGCGGATGCTTCACTACAAATACATCTTTAGCATCATAGCTTAGGCCTCTACCAGCTTTGTAGCGCAAGTTGGTGTTTGTATTTCGCTCGCCTACAATGCGTACAGGTTTAGTTACTTTGATGGTACCGTGATCTGTAGTAATAATAAGTTTGTGTCCGGCGTCTGCAATTTTTTTAAGTATGTCTAATAGGGGAGAGTGCTCAAGCCAACTTGTAGTGATGGAGCGATACGCAGCTTCATTGTCCGCTAATTCGCGAATAACTTCCATTTCCGTACGTGCATGTGAGAGCATATCCACAAAATTATAGACGATAAAGTTAACGTCGTTGTCTTTCCATTGGTGGAACTGATCCCCTAATTTTTTACCGGCCTCTACATTTGTAATTTTGTTATACGACCACTTTACGTTTTTGCCTAATCGCTTGAGTTGTGCTTCTAAAAAATCCTTTTCATGCATATTTTTACCTCCTTCGTCGTCTTCGTTTTTCCAAAGAGTTGGAAAACGACGTTCTATTTCAGCTGGGAGAAGTCCTGCAAAAAAAGCATTTCTTGCATAATGTGTGGCGGTTGGTAAAATGGAAAAAACAATGTCTTCCTTTTCTTTTTGAAAATATCGACCTACAATGCCTTCTATGGTTTTCCATTGATCGAAGCGCAGATTGTCAATGACTAAAACGGCCAATTTTTCTTTTCCAATGAGTGGGGCAATGCGATCTTTAATCAGTGTGTGGATCATGGTTGGTGCATCTGGATCACCATTTGTCCAGTCCAGGTAATTGTCTTCGACGAAGTCACAAAAAAGTTTATTGGCTTCTTTTTTCTGCATTTCGAAGATTTCACGCATACCTGTATCTTCAATATTATCGAGTTGAAGCTCCCAAAAAACGAGTTTGGTATAGAGTTCTTTCCATTCGTTGACATCAAGTCGTCCACTCAGTTGCATTCCTAATTGGCGAAATTCTTGCTGGTAACTTGAATTGGTTTTTTGGCTGATCAGTTTGCTGTGATCTAAGTTTTTTTTGATACTTAGTAAAATTTGATTCGGATTCACGGGCTTGATGAGGTAGTCGGCTATTTTCGAACCAATCGCTTCTTCCATGATGTGCTCTTCCTCACTTTTGGTAATCATCACTACTGGAACCAGCGCCTTTTGCTCTTTGATTTGAGCTAAGGTTTCAAGACCGCTTAGTCCGGGCATGTTTTCATCTAAAAAGATGATGTCAAAATGATGGGCCAAGGCCTTTTCAATAGCGTCTTGACCGTTTGTTGCTGTTTCTACCTCGTATCCTTTTGCCTCTAAAAAGAGGACATGTGGCTTGAGTAATTCGATTTCGTCGTCGGCCCAAAGAATTTTACCTTGCATATTTGTTATTTTTAATAGCTTTGATTGAATTTTTAAAGTTAGCAACTTGCCAGCGAACACAGCCCCCAACAACAAGAAGAAAATTATTAACGACCCAGTGTATGGTTTTATTTCCTTGCCGCACGAAATAATTTTCGATATCCTTGAGCATCCGTACCTCCAACGGCTACGCCGTATTCAGCAATTAGGACTCAGCCATTTGGTTTATCCTGGCGCCAATCATACGCGCTTCCATCATGTTTTGGGAGCGATGCATTTGATGAGTCAGGCAGTAGCAAGCATCCGCCGAAAAGGACACTCAATTAGCGAAGAGGAGGAACGTGCAGTCTGTTTAGCCATCTTACTCCATGATATCGGACATGGTCCATTTAGCCATGCCCTTGAATACGATATAGTCTGTGGCGTGAGTCACGAACAAATTTCGGCTTACTTCATTGCGGAACTCTCCGTAGAGTATGGCGAGGATTTGGCCTTAGCGCTTGTTATCTTTAAAAACGAATACCATCGTCCTTTTTTGCATCAGTTAGTTTCGAGCCAACTTGATATGGACCGACTTGATTACCTGAACCGCGATAGTTTCTACTCAGGGGTTTCTGAAGGCGTTATTGGTAGTGAACGTCTAATAGAAATGCTTAATGTTCATGACGGAAATTTAGTGCTTGAGGAAAAAGGCATCTATTCTGTTGAAAAATTTATTGTAGCACGCCGCTTGATGTACTGGCAAGTTTATTTGCATAAAACAGTAGTGGCAGCAGAATTTATGCTCATTCACGCCCTTCGACGCGCCAAAGAATTGGTTAAAGGAGGTATGCCACTTTTTGCTAGCCCATCCTTAAATTTCTTTCTTTCACAAGATATTGGAACAACTCATTTTGAACAAGACCCAATGGTTCTGACTCATTTTGCCCGCCTAGATGATTACGATATTTGGGGTGCTATAAAGGTGTGGCAATTTGCACCTGATTATATACTTGCGACCTTATGCTCTGGCTTAGTAAATCGTCAGTTGTTTAAAATTGAGATTTCTCAAACACCTTTTAGCCCAGAGCAGATTTCAAAAGTACAGCAACGTGTCCGCGAAGAGCATCAGTTAGCTGAACAAGATTTGCCGTACTTCATTTTTTCTGATATTTTGAGTAATAAAGCATATAATGAGCAAAAACAAAATATCAATATGTTACGGAAAAATGGTGAAATTATTGAATTATCTCAGGCCTCCGATAACCTGAATATTTCTGCATTATCTACCCCAGTAGAGAAGTACTTTTTGTGCTACCCGCGTTAATACTTTCCGATTAATAGTTTGATGACTTATTGTTCGGTTTTCTTAGCGAGTTCCCAGTATAGGTCAAGTTTTTCCAATGTTTGGTCTTGAGCAAGCAGTTTATCTTGGGCTAATAAATGCTCCATTTTCTGGAAGCGCTTGATGAATTTTTGATTGGTCTTAGCTAGTGCATTTTCAGGCGATATTTTCAGAAATCGAGCGTAATTAACTAACGAGAAAAGGACGTCTCCAAATTCGGCTTCTACTTCGGAACTATTTTGGTCGATTTCAGTCTTTAATTCAGCAAGTTCCTCTTGAACTTTAGCCCAGACGTCTTCAGACTTTTCAAATTCAAAACCAATACCCTTGACTTTTTCTTGAATACGCGTTGCTTTGACTAATGCGGGAAGGGAGGAAGGGACCCCTTCCAAAACTGATTTTTTACCTTCTTTGAGTTTGAGTTTTTCCCAATTGGCTTTTACCGTCTCTTCGTCATCTGCACTCACATCCCCATAGATGTGAGGGTGACGATATACCAATTTGTCGCAAATTTTGTTGAGCACACTCGTAACATCAAATAAGCCTTGTTCGCTACCGATCTTACTGTAAAAAACCAGGTGAAGAAATAAATCGCCCAGTTCGCTTTCTAAACTCATGTAATCTTGGTCAGTTATGGCATCTGCCATTTCATAAGTTTCCTCAATGGTGAGCTGACGTAGGGTTTCAAAAGTTTGTTTTTGATCCCAGGGGCATTGTTCACGGAGTTCATCCATGATTTTCAGTAATCGGGAAAAGGCAAGTAAACGTGGGTCCATAGTACAAAGTTAGCAGTTGAAACGAGCTTTTAGTTAAATTTGGACATGCGTCTGTTCTTATTTTTATTTGCTTTTTTGTTTTGGAGCATTCATTCTGTTGCTCAGTCAGGTTTTGAGTACCGTCAAAAAGTTGGCTTTTTAATGGCGCATCGCGGCCTTATGGCTCATTTGCCGCAAGCACCTGCCATGGCAAGTGAATTTTCTTACATTCACCGGACAAGCCACTCCAAGCAGTGGCATGAAGACTATCGTCAGCCTCTCATCGGAGGCACCATTTTTTTAGGTTCAGTAGGCAATAATGAAATTTTAGGGCGTTTTGTGGGGCTTTATGGATTTGTTGAATTGCCTTTTGTGAAGTATAAAAGATATCGCCTAGACTTCAAATTTTCTACGGGATTTGGTTACACTAACAGGCCATTTGACCCAATTCTCAATCCTGAAAATGTAGCCATCGGTTCTAGAGTGAACGCGCTCATGTGCTTTGCTTTGAAACAAAGTTGGAGATGGAAAAATACAGGGTTCACCATGGGAATCGACATGACACATTTTTCAAATGCAAGTTACCAGATGCCTAATCTTGGTATCAACGTGCCCTTTCTTTCGTTAGGTGTTCAGCAGTTTTTTCAACAGAACGCTACAGCGCATAAGGCTAGAGAACTTCAACGTCCTCATATTGATTTAGGACTAACCGCAATAGCCTCTGCAAAAGAAATGCGCCCGGTGGGTGTTGGTCGTTTTCCAGTATATGCTGGTAATGTTTTTGTTAGAAAATATTTTGGTCCTAAAGGCGGGATAGAAGCTTCATTGGATGTGATATATAAAACAGGCTTGCGGTCTCATCCAAGTTATCCTGACGCTGCACCACTAGATCCACTTCAATTTGGTTTGTTCATAGGCTACGTACAACCTTTTGATCGCTTACATTTCATATATGGTGCGGGGATATACTTACGCGATATTTTACACCCTGACGAGTCGGTTTATTTACGTTTGGGAAGCCGGTATGCGCTAGCTCAAAACATGGATATTTTGATGACGCTTAAAACACATTATGCCAAAGCTGACTACATGGAATTTGGTTTAGCCTATCATTTTTGACATGCATTGGTTGATTAAAATAGCTCTTTTCTCATTGGTTTTCTCTTGTCAGAAAGCTTCTGAACGCAGTTGTTGGAAAGTTTCTGGATCCGTAGCGCAAACAAAATTGCCGCTTACCTCATTTAGTTACCTACACGTTCACCCACACTTGGAAGTTACCCTCGTTCAAGACTCTGTCAATTATGTAGCTTATGATGCTGGAAATAACCTTCTTCCATTCATTTCAGCCAAAATTGAAAAGGATACCTTACAACTCCAAAATAATAATCGCTGTAGATTTTTTAGATACCGAAGTGGAGATGTGAAAGTTGTGGTGCATTATAAATCACTCAAGGAATTGCACCTCGATAATAGTGAGCTAGTTACCAACGCTAATCAATGGTCTGAAGACGAAGTGCTTATTTTTCTCAAGGAAGGCGTAGGTAAGGTGAAATTAGACTTAGGCGTTCAAAAAGTAACGGTGCGCAACAATTATGGCTGGCAGACCTTACAACTTAGTGGCGCTGTTGGTTCTCTTTTTGTTGATCTAGATGGTTCTGCAGCAATACAAGCATCAACTTTAGTTGTGCAAGATTCTATTTCGTTTCGCAGTGCCTCACCACTTGCTAGTTGGATCCGAGTAAATGATATCAAACTCAAAGCTCAATTGTATAGCACTGGCGACCTTTTTTACAGTGGATTGTTTTCCAGTCTATTGAAAACGGAATATAGCACGGGGAGAGTACTTTCAAAGTAAAGAGGCGAATATCCCTGTTGAACGCTGGTTTTTGCGCTTGAAATTTTAGTACTTTTGAAACTAAACTCATCTCATGAAAATCCTCTCATTTAACGTCAACGGTATACGCGCTGTTGTTGGCAAAAACTTCATTGTTGACATGCAAGCACAAGCTCCAGATATCATCTGTTTGCAAGAAACCAAAGCTACGCCAGAACAAGTTAAAGAGGCTGTTTCACCACTCGCTGATTACCAAGTTTTTGCTAATTCTGCAGATAGAAAAGGATATTCAGGTACAGCAATTCTCACAAAAATAACACCGATTAAAGTTACCTATGATATTGGAATCCCGGAGCATGATACTGAAGGGCGTGTGATTTGCGCAGAGTTTTCGAATTTTTATCTAGTGACTGTTTATGTGCCTAATTCAGGAAGTGAACTCTTGCGATTGGATTATCGTCAAACCTGGGATACCGCTTTTTTAATTTACCTTAAGAATTTAGAAAAAAGCAAGCCCGTTATGGTATGCGGTGATTTCAATGTGGCTCATCGAGCCATAGACTTAGCTCGTCCAAAAGAAAATTATAATAAAGCTGCAGGTTACATGCAGGAAGAAATCAATGGGATGGATGCTTTTGTTGAATCCGACTTAATAGATAGTTTTAGAGCCTTTCATCCACAAGAAGTGAAGTACTCTTGGTGGAGCTATAGAGCGGGAGCACGCGAGAAAAATGTGGGCTGGCGTATTGATTATTTTCTGATCAGCAAAGCGTTGTTACCTCATGTCCAAGACGCTTTTATTCTCAATGAAGTTTTTGGTTCTGATCATTGCCCTGTAGGAGTGATTATCGATTAATTTTGCCCATGCAACACCTCAAAGACACATTTAAACACAAGGGACGCCGTCGTCAGCTTATTGAAGAACTAGCGCAAATGGGTATACAAGATCAGCGTATTTTAGCTGCTTTTGACGCCATACCTCGCCACTTTTTTCTAGATCTTGCTTTTGATGATCAAGCCTATACAAATATGGCTTTTCAAATTGGTTCAGGTCAAACTATTTCACATCCCTATACGGTTGCTTTTCAGACTGAACTTTTAAAGCTAGAAAAAGGCATGAAGGTGCTAGAAATCGGAACCGGTTCTGGTTTTCAAACCTGTATTTTGTGTCAAATGGGGGCTAGGGTTTATTCCATTGAACGTCACCAGCCATTGCATGCTAAAGCCAAACAAATTCTCACATTTTTTAATTTGAATGCCAATTTGTCTTTTGGTGATGGATACAAAGGCAATCGTGTTTATGCGCCATATGATCGTATTCTTGTGACCTGTGGAGCCCCGGAAATCCCCAACGTTTTATTTGAGCAACTTAAGGTCGGGGGGCTTATGGTGATACCAGTTGGTGAGGGTGCAGAACAGAAAATGCTCTGTATCCATAAAACAAGCCAAACGGATTATAGCACAGAAGAATTTGGTACTTTTAAATTCGTTCCCATGTTAGAACGCACTGTTAAATAAGAATATGCAAGTTTTACTCATTGATGACGAACGCGCCATTCGAAGAGCGCTTAGAGAAATTTTAGAATTTGAAGGTTGTGTAGTAGAGGAGGCTGAAAATGGTGACCAGGCACTAGATAAACTCAATTCACATCAATTCGATCTGATTTTCTCCGATATTAAAATGCCTCAAATGGATGGTCTAGAGCTCCTCGACCGAGTTTTGGAATTGGGTATTGATGTGCCTGTTATCATGATCTCCGGACATGGCACCGTAGAGACAGCTGTAGGCGCCATTAAGAAGGGTGCTTTTGATTTCATTGAAAAACCGCTAGACCTCAATCGCATACTTGTCCTATTGCGTCAAGTGAAAGATCGAAATTTGCTAGTGCAAGAGACCAAGGTACTCAAGCAGGTCGTCAAAAAAATTAAAGGATCAGCCATTATCGGCGACAGTGCAGCAATAAGTGCGATTAAAACAATGATAGAGAAGGTTGCACCCTCTGAGGCTAGAGTGCTAATCACTGGTGGCAACGGTACCGGAAAGGAATTGGTTGCACGTTCCTTACATGAGCTCTCCAATCGCAGTAAAATGCCTTTTATTGAGGTTAACTGTGCTGCTATTCCAGCAGAGCTTATCGAAAGCGAACTTTTTGGGCATGAAAAAGGCGCTTTTACATCTGCGGTCAAAGACCGTAAAGGAAAATTTGAACTAGCCTCTGGAGGCACACTATTTTTAGATGAAATTGGCGATATGTCGCTCACTGCCCAGGCAAAAGTTCTTCGTGCGCTTCAAGAAAATGTGATCTCGCGAGTGGGTGGTGAAAAAGACCTCAAAGTAGATTGTAGGGTAGTGGCTGCCACCAACAAAGACCTCCGCGAAGAAATCAAAGCTGGTCGTTTTCGGGAAGATCTCTATCATCGATTGGCGGTCATTTTAATTCATGTACCATCGCTCAATGAGACACTATTTTTAGATGAAATTGGCGATATGTCGCTCACTGCCCAGGCAAAAGTACTTCGTGCGCTTCAAGAAAATGTGATCTCGCGAGTGGGTGGTGAAAAAGACCTCAAAGTAGATTGTAGGGTTGTGGCTGCCACCAATAAAGACATCCGCGAAGAAATCAAAGCTGGTCGTTTTCGGGAAGATCTCTATCATCGATTGGCGGTCATTTTAATTCATGTACCATCGCTCAATGAGCGCCGATCAGACATTCCTCAACTCGTTTCACATTTTATTAAACTAATTTGTCAAGAACATGGAATTCTTGAAAAATCAATTGATCCAGCAGCAGTTGAAGCGCTGAGCCAACTCAATTGGACAGGTAATATTCGTGAATTGCGCAACATCATAGAACGACTTATTATACTGTCTGACCAGTGTATCATGGCTGCAGATGTAAATCGCTATGCCAACCCAAGTCATTAATTCGTAAATTCATCCCAAATTAATTGCATGAAACTGTCGTTTAAAACATTATTGCCACATCTGTTTGCTTTGGTACTTTTTATTGTACTTCCATCTATTTATTTCGCACCACTTTATGATGGTTACTCCTTGAAGCAAAATGATATCCGTCAATTTCAAGGGATGTCCAAGGAAATTTTTGATTATCGCCTAACTCACGATAACCAACAATCCTACTGGACGAATGCCATGTTTGCTGGAATGCCTTCTTACCAAATATCTGTAGAGCAGCATGCCAATTTACTCACCAAAGTAGACCAACTCATTAAACTAGGATTACCTCGGCCAGTTGGGATATTATTTATTTCCATGCTCGGTTTTTACATCTTAGGTCTTTGCTTGCGCATCAATCCTTGGCTAGCCCTGATCGGAGCCATTGGTTATGGCTTCTCAACAATCAATATTTTATATTTAGGGGCTGGACATATGTCCAAAGTGAATGCTATTGCCTATATCGCGCCAGCCTTAGGAGGCCTCTTACTTACCTTTCGGGGTAAGTGGTGGTTAGGTTCTGCTGTTTTTGCCCTTTTCTTGGGCTTGAATATTACTGCCAACCATCTCCAAATGACTTACTACCTTGCCTTTATTTTGGGTGCGGTTGGGGTTGCTGAAGTACTTCGCTTGTTGTTGGCTAAAGATTACAAGCCACTGTTGCTGAGCATTTCAGGGCTTGTTTTGGCTACAATTTTGGCAATCGTCGCCAATGCAGGTTTGCTTTTCAGTACGCAAGAATACAGCAAATTCACAACAAGAGGTACTTCAGAACTTACTATTAAGCCCAAAGATGGTGGTTCTCAGGCCAAAGAAGGTCTGAATAAAGATTATATTTTGGAATATAATTATGGTAAACGAGAATTATTGTCTCTTTATGCGCCCAATGCTAAAGGAGGTAAAGGTGATCTCATTGCCAATGATCCAAACGCACTTAACGATACAGACCCTACATATGCCGAGCAAGTGGGGCAAATGAATCATTATTGGGGTGGTCAGCGCATGAGTGGTGGCGCCTTCTATTTTGGTGTTGTTATGCTCGTTTTCTTCATTCTTGGGCTTCTCTTTGTCAAAGACGTGTTGCGATGGCCTTTCTTAGTTTTGAGCATACTCGTTCTCTTTTTGGCTTCTAATCAAATGAATGCCATTAATGATTTCTTCATCCACCAATTCCCCATGTACAACAAATTCCGCGATTCTAAAATGCTATTGGTATTGTGGCAAGTGATGGTGCCGACAATGGGCTTACTTTTCTTGGATAGACTTGTGCGCAACGAAGGATTATTGGGTACTAAAAAATATTGGTACGGAGCATTGGGAGGCTTAGTCTTTATTGCACTTTTACTTGTGCTTAGCCCGAGCTTATCTGGTAATTTCATGACCACAGAAGAACTTAAACAATTTGCAGATGCTACCAAGCAGGCAAAGGATGTGAGTCAGACCTCTTTTTATCAAGGAATGCGACAAGCGCTAATTGACACGCGAATAAATATATATAAAGCTGATATGCAACGCTCCTTATTTTTGGTGCTCTTGGCAATAGGGGTTGTCATATTATTCTTGCGTACAAAGCTGAATCGCATGGTAATTATTGCCATCACTGGTGTTTTGGTACTGGCCGATCAAATGAGCGTTGCCAAGCGCTACCTCAATAATGATGATAGCACAGGATCATATGAAGCCTACCAGACGCTAGATGAAGCGAGTTTGCCCTATGCAGTATCACAGGCTGATATCAGTATTTTAAAACGAGAAAAACCGAATGCTCAACTAGCTCAAAAGTTAGTAAATGCTTATGCTGATTTCGATTATTACAAAAATCTAACAGATCAAGCAACACGAGATGCTTATGCCGCTTTTGGGGCGCTCAATTTATCAAGTAACTATCGTGTGCTCAACCTAAATGGAACCATGGCCGAAACCAATACCAGTTTCTTTCATAAAAGTTTAGGTGGTTATCATGGTGCTAAATTGAAGCGCTACCAGGAATTTGTAGATTTTCATTTTCCTTCTGCGGTGCAAGCCTTAAGCTCGGCTGTAAATTCAGCCAAAAATGAAAAATTCAGATCGATTGCGCTCAATTTCCTTCTGCGGTGCAAGCCTTAAGCTCGGCTGTAAATTCAGCCAAAAATGAAAAATTCAGATCGATTGCGCTCAATGCTGAAATCAGTCAAGAACAAGCTCAACAAATTTTTGACACGCTGAGCATTTCAACAATTGAACTTGGAGCCGATGCCGAATATTTGAATATGCTCAATACCAAGTACATCATACTTAAACCAAATCAGCCTGCACTTCTAAATACCAATGCTAATGGACCAGCTTGGTTTGTTGAAGATATCAAAATTGTGAAAAATGCGAATGATGAAATTTTAGCGTCTGGTTCAAAAGCAATGTTGGATAGCAAGAAACAAGCAGTTGTACATCAAGATTTCAAGGAGCAGCTGATGGGTCTTGGTCAAGATTCAACGGCTTCCATCCAAATGCTCAGTTATGATCCTTCAGAACTTCGCTACTTATCTAATTCCAAAGCCAAGCAATTGGCTGTATTTTCCGAGATGTACTACCCAGCAGGATGGAATTGTTACATAGATGGCCGAAAACCTGTGGCGAACCTCCGCGTAAATTATTTGCTGCGCGGTGTCGTGGTCCCAGCTGGCAAGCATACGATTACATGGAAATTTGAACCCCTCAGTGTGCAGTCTGGTAATACTTTTGCAACCTTAGGTTCAGGTTTACTTTTACTTGGATTTGTAGTTGCGCTTTGGTTTACTTATAAGCGCGTAGTTCGTCAAGAGCCCGAACCCCAAAAGTAGTATTGTGCCAAGCGCGCTTGAGTTGCTTTTGGTCAAAAAGCAAATAACTCGGAAAAACACCTTCGGCAGCTAGCATCCAACGTGTAGCATCGATACCACTCTTTATGGCAATACGCGTATTTAACTTTTTTCTAAAAATTTCTACCGATTCAGGATCCTCTGAAACGAAATAATATACAATACTTAATTTTTTATTTTGCTCGGCTAGTCTATTCATTACCGCTGTTGTTTGTGCGCAGTAAGGGCAGCCTGGTAATACAACCACACCAAGTGTTATTTTAGATGGAAGCCCTTCGGGTAATATTTTTGGAAAATAGGCTGTATTCAATAGATCCGGCTGATAAATCGGGTAAAAGAAAGAATACATGCCAAATGGTAAACCAAGGGCAATGGGCAACACCAACAGTTTGAGCCATTTTTTCATTGTAAATCTCATCAGCAATCGAAATAGAATTACACCAAAAATCAGGCAGACGAAATAGGGTATAAACTTGGCAAGGGTCCAGGTAAGGCCTAAGTTGAGCAAGAAGTCTTCAAAAAGGTTTGTTGTCATTTATTCTAAACATAGCTTGGTTAACAGTTGGTGCATTTGTCCAGCTAACTGCTGACGCGAATAGGGAAGCAAGGATTCTTTTCGACGAGGTTTTACTTGGCACAATTCCAACACTTGTAACCAGGGTACTGGGGTGTTGAAATCTATCATCAGGGTGCCTTCTTGTTCGTTTAAGATGAAGGCGGCATCTCCGTCTGAAGGTCCTATGGCAAGAATAGGTTGCTCGCTTGCTAAATATTCAAATACTTTTCCAGTAACAATTCCCTTCTGGCTTTTTACGTTATTGAGTGGTAGCAGCAATAAACTACATGATGCAAGTTCTTCAATGACTTGTTGATGAGGTACGAATTGTTCGAAATGGGTAAAGGAAATGAGTTGATTTATTTCCAAATCCTTGGTAACACTTGCGTCAATGGCACCAATTAATTTAATGCTCAATTTATTGGCAAATTCAGGGTTTTCCTTTACAAAGAGACCTAAACTATGCCAAAGTGCACTTGGATTACGGTCTTTATTGATAGATCCAGTGTGTAAAATTGTAAAACGGGGGTCTGGTTTTTGCTCAAAATCAATAAAGTCAGATGGTGCAAATCCGTTAGAAATAAGATGAACAGGTCGCTTTGCTAATGCTTCCATTTGTTTTTGCATGTCACTACTTACTACAACTAGTTCATCCTACTTACTACAACTAGTTCATCTGCTTCTCTGAAAATGCTGTTTTCAAGACGCTTATGTAAGCCAAGGCCGTATTTGGTTAGCGGGAGCTGCTCAAACCAATCGATTTGTGTCCAGGGATCGCGAAAATCGGCAATCCATGGAGTATGGGTACGGCGCTTTAAGGCGCGAGCAATGAGGTGTAAGGAGTGTGGTGGACCTGTAGAAATGATAGCTGCCACCGGATTCTCTTTTAAATAACGCCTCAAGAAAATAGAAGAAGGTAAAATCCAGGCCATTTTGGCATCTGGAATAAAAATATTTGCGCGCAACCACATAGCGCTTTTTTGCAGCCATGATTGTTTCGACTTTGCGTTCTCTTGTAGAAAGCCTGTATGCATTTGCTTTCCTCTTTTACCACTGAGATGCTTATAGGCATTGGTAGGCTCCCAAATTTTACGTTTGAGTACAGTAGTTTTTGGGCCTATCAAATCACCGAGCTTTTCGTCTTGAACAGGCGCTTCTGGATTGAGGGGTGTATAGATAATAGGTTCCCATCCGAGCTCTTCTAAATATCGGCTAAAGTGTAACCATCGCTGAACGCCGGTACCACCGCTAGGCGGCCAATAGTAGCTAAGGATGAGTATTTTCTTATTGACCACTCACGTTCTTTTGTAGTACTTGAAGTGCAGCAGAAAGCCCCATTGGGTTTTTTCCGCAGAAAGCCCCATTGGGTTTTTTCCACCGGCAGTTGCAAAGGCAGCTTGCCCGCCACCACCACCCTGAATGAGTGGCGAAACTTCGCGGATCCATTGAGCGGCATTCCAGTTATTTTTTGCGGCAAGCGATTCATCGATAATGACAGTGAGTCCGCATTTTTCTGCGTCTTTGTGTGCGAGAACTCCGACAAAAGGTGCGAATTCTTGACGCAACTGAAAGAGGATATCTTTAGCGCTTGCGGCATCTGTTTGGACTTCTTTGAACAAGAAGTGCAGGCCGTCTTTTGTTTGCACTTCATTTTTGAGTGCATTTTTGAGTGCTTGCGCTTGAAGTTTGGCAAATTTCTCGATTTCTTTACCGAGCGCCATATTTTTGTGCTGCAACTCTTCAATTGCCTTCACGATATCGGCTGGTTTTTTGAGCAAGGCTTCGATTTGCTCGAGTTGTGCAGCTTTATCTTTGTAATACTGCATGGCGGCCTCACCGGTGATGGCCTCTATGCGGCGAATACCTGCGGCAACAGCACTTTCTGCGACCAATTTAAACACGCCTATTTGGTTGGTGTTGGCCACATGTATACCACCGCAAAGTTCGATAGAGGGGCCAAATTCAATGACCCGAACGGTGTCGCCGTATTTTTCACCGAAAAGGGCCATGGCACCTTTTTGCTTGGCGCTTTCAATATCTAGAGCGCGGTTTTCGATGAGTGCTTGTGCGTCTTGAATAGCGTTATTCACCATGGCTTCAATGGCCTGTAGCTGCTCGTCTGAAACTTTAGAAAAATGCGAGAAATCAAAGCGCAGGCTCTTTTCTGAAACCAAGGAGCCCTTTTGCTCTACGTGCGTGCCTAAAATGCTGCGCAAGGCGTGATGGAGTAGGTGAGTGGCGCTATGGTTTTTGGCAGTTTGCTGTTGTTTGGCTAAATCGATGCGGGCCTCGAAAGTAGCGTCGAGTTGGCTGGGCAATTCGGTGCAGAGATGCACAATCAGGTTGTTTTCCTTTTTGGTGTCAAAAATGAAGATATTTTCGCTGCCATTTTGTAAGACGCCGCTATCGCCAATTTGACCACCGCCTTCTGGGTAGAAAGGTGTTTGGTCCAACACTAGCTGGTAAAATGCTTTTCCTTTTTGGCTTACTTTTCTGTATTTGATGAGCTTGACGTTGGCCGTTTTGTCGTCGTAACCTATGAATTGGGTAGTGACATCAGGGTGCACTTGTTGCCAGTCGTCGGTTTCGATGCTCGTGGCTGCACGCGAGCGGTCTTTTTGAATTTGGAGCTCATGCTGAAAACCAGCTTCATCTACCTCGAGTTCATTTTCTCTGGCAATGAGTGAGGTGAGGTCTAGTGGAAAGCCGTAGGTGTCGTAGAGTTCAAAAACGGCTTTGCCATCGAGTTGCTTGGCCCCTTGTGCTTTGACACTCACAATGAGGTCGTCTATGCGCTTGATGCCGAGTTCGAGTGTTCTGAAGAAACTCAATTCTTCTTCTTTGATGACTTTGTAAATCAACTCTTTTTGGTTGATGAGTTCGGTGTAGGGCTTACCCATGAGGTCGGTGAGTACCATGGCGAGGTTGCAAAGAAAAGGTTCTTTGAGGCCCAGCGTTTGGTAACCGTAACGTACAGCCCTACGCAAAATGCGACGGATGACATACCCTGCGCCGTTGTTGGCCGGTAACTGCCCATCGGCAATCGAGAAGGCAATGGTGCGCACGTGGTCGGCAATGACGCGCAGTGCAATATCTGTGGTTTCTGCTTGTTTGTAAGGCACACCGCAAACCTGTACCATGTGCTGGATGAGCGTCTGAAATAAATCGGTGTCGTAGTTGGATTGTTTGCCTTGTAAGGCCATGGCCAAGCGCTCGAGGCCCATGCCAGTATCGACATGCTTGGAAGGGAGCGGCTCTAGGCTGCCATCGGCTTTGCGATTGAACTCCATGAAAACGTTGTTCCAAATCTCAATGACCTGCGGGTGGTCTGCATTGACCCACTCGCGTCCGTCTCCTTTAGCGCGCTCTTCAGGGCTGCGCAAATCGACGTGGATTTCGGTACACGGGCCACATGGGCCCGTGTCGCCCATCTCCCAGAAGTTGTCTTTTTTAGAAGCTGGGATAATGCGCTCCTCGGCAATGTATTTTTTCCAGATATCGATACTTTCGTTGTCTTGAGGAACACCATCTTTGGCATCGCCTTCAAAAACCGTTACATAGAGTTGGTCAATCGGAATTTTGTAAACAGTGGTGAGCAATTCCCAAGCCCAACCAATGGCTTCTTCTTTAAAGTAATCGCCAAAAGACCAATTACCCAACATTTCGAACATGGTGTGGTGGTAGGTGTCAACACCTACTTCTTCGAGGTCATTGTGTTTTCCTGAAACGCGCAAGCACTTTTGGGAGTTGGCCACGCGTCTGTTGGTAGGAGTCTGGTAACCCAAGAAATAATCCTTGAATTGGTTCATGCCGGCGTTGGTGAACATTAAGGTAGGATCGTTCTTGACTACCATAGGGGCAGATGGAACGATTTGGTGTCCTTTACTTTCAAAAAAGTCGAAAAATTGTTGGCGTATTGCTGAAACGGTCATGTGTAATTAACTGAAGATACAAATTTAGAAAAATGCGCCGAGCTTCGCGTATCTTTGTAGAAATACAAGTCAAATGGAATTCATTTCATCAGAATTACAGCAATACGTCGAAGCACATAGTTCCGTTGTTTCACCTTTGCTTAGCAAAATTGATCGCGAAACTCATCTAGAAGTCTTGCAGCCACGTATGTTAAGCGGTCATTTTCAAGGGCGAGTGCTGAGCATGATATCTCAACTTTTGAAACCCTCAGCTATTTTAGAAATTGGAACTTACACTGGTTATTCAGCGCTCTGTTTGGCAGAAGGTTTGACACCCAATGGCAAGCTTCTAACTATAGATGTCAATGAAGAACTCGAGTCAAGAGTTCGCGCTTATTTTGAAGCATCGGCCTACGCCACACAAATAGACTACCGAATTGGAAACGCTGCTCAAATCATCCCGACGCTAACAGAAACTTTCGATTTGATCTTTATCGATGCCGACAAACAACAGTATCCGCTCTATTACGAACAAGCGCTAGAGAAACTTAGCTCCGGAGGGTTTATTTTGATAGATAACGTGCTTTGGTCCGGAAAGGTGCTCGACGTTAAACACCAAGATAAAGATAGCGTGCTCTTGCGTGCTCTCAACTTGAAAATTAGCCAAGACGCACGAGTGGAGAAGGTGTTGTTGCCTATAAGAGACGGCTTATATTTGATTCGTAAAAAATGAAAAGAGAATTGCGCCTTACAGCAGACGGCTCTCCAACATTATATGTGCCTGAACTAGATGAAACCTATCATTCGATGCATGGAAGCGTTCAAGAAGCACGGCATGTCTTTATTGAAAATGGTTTGCGTTATGTGTCAGCTGAATTAAAGCAAGTGAATATACTAGAGGTTGGTTTCGGAACGGGCTTAAATGCGCTCCTTACAGCTCAATACGCCCAAGAAAACACCATTGACGTCAATTATGTTGGTCTAGAGGCTTATCCGGTGGAAGAGAAGGTTTGGAAAGCTATCAAATATGAAAATGATCCGGATTCACTGGATTTTTATTCCCGAATGATGTCGCTACCGTTTGAGCAAACACATGTTTGTCATTCTCACTTTAAATTAACCAAAGCGGAATCACTTGTTCAAGATTGGTCATCTGTAGACAATTTTGATCTTATTTACTACGATGCTTTTGGTCCAAGAGCACAAGCTGAAATGTGGGAACTCCCAATTTTTGAAAAACTCTATGCGCTCTTGAAAACAGGTGGTGCACTCGTTACTTATTGTGCACAAGGCCAATTCAAAAGGCATCTAAAGAGTCTTGGAATGAGTGTAGAAGGCTTGCCTGGACCTCCCGGAAAACGCGAAATGACGCGCGGCATTAAAATTTAACAATTATTTTACATTCAAAAGTTTGCAGATCCAAAATGTGGTTGTAAATTTGCACCAGAATTACAGTTCATAGTTGTAGTTTTAGTTTTATAGTTTTAGCATGGTTTAGCAGAAAGAGGAACAAATAGCGTTTGTTCCTCTTTTTGTTTTTTAAGCTTTTTATTCTTTAGTGGTTTTTTCATTGAAGCATGATCCTAAGCTCATTCAACATCAACGCTGTAGCGCCCCACACAATTTTATTGTTTAACAGAAAGCAGGGGTGAGCTTCTAGTATTTGCCCACCGGGAATTTCAATGTCTTTTGAAGTGAGGCTTGAATCGGCTAATAAATCAGAAACGGACACACTTATAATCTCTTGGACTTCACGCGGGTCGGGTTGGAGCAGAGGTGCTTGTTCGTGCAGAAACACAAAGGGGCTGACTTCGAAGCCTGAAACCGGGATCCAAACCTTTGAAAGGCAGCTAATATATTGCCCTTGATCTATCTTAATTCCAATTTCTTCTAAGGATTCCCTTCTTGCGGTGAATTCGAGGTGTGGGTCGGTAGGGTCGGGTTTGCCGCCGGGAAAGGCCATTTGACCACTGTGTTGGCCGTTGTAGGTGCTGCGTTCGATGAGAATGAAATGCCAAGCGCTGTTTTCTGGATACATATGTATGGCAACTGCGGCAGGTCGACGTTCATGTGCAGCGTACTTTTCTTCAAAAGTCTGGCGGTAACGCTTGTAAGGGGCGTGGGCTACTTCGCCAGGTAGTTCTTTTTGTAAGCAAGTGAGCAACCAATTTTTATCCATATTGCAAAATTGGTCATTCTTGCTGAAATGAATAAAAATTATTGTTTTTTTAATTTTATGTTAAAAATTAGGGGGTTATGTTGAAAAAAATGTAATAATTTTTGAATTACCCCCTTAAAATTGGGTACCTTTGTAAAAAATTTATAAAAATGGCAACTAAAAGACTTAGAGCATACCAAGACGTATTGCACCGCGAACCAAAGCACATTGATTACAATGGCAAACTTTCGGATCTTTTCGGTCAAAATGTATTTCACCAAGACATCATGCGTGAATACCTTCCTTCTGACACTTATAAGTTCATGACGGAAGCTATCCAAAATGGAACGCGCCTTGATCGTAAATATGCAGATCAGGTAGCGAGCGCAATGAAAGATTGGGCTATATCCAAAGGCGCCACACATTATACCCACTGGTTTCAGCCTCTTACGGGCACAACCGCAGAGAAGCACGATGCTTTTCTCAAGCCAATTGGTCCAGGTAAAGCAATAGAACGCTTCGACGGTGACATGCTTGTTCAACAAGAGCCCGATGCCTCTTCGTTTCCCAACGGCGGAATCCGTAATACTTTTGAAGCGCGTGGCTACACTGCTTGGGACCCGTCTTCACCGGCGTTTGTCATCGGCAAAACACTTTGCATCCCGACTATCTTTATTTCCTACACGGGTGAGTCTCTAGATTATAAAATGCCTTTGCTCAAAGCACTACATGCAGTTGATCAGGCAGCAGTTGAGGTTTGTCAGTATTTTGACAAAAATGTTACCAAAGTAAATGCTACTTTAGGTTGGGAACAAGAATACTTTTTAATTGACTCTGCGTTGTTTAATGCACGCCCAGACCTTATGCTTACAGGTCGTGCACTTTTCGGTCACGCTCCAGCAAAAGGACAGCAATTAGAAGACCACTACTTTGGTTCTATTCCAGAGCGCGTTAACGCTTTCATGCGCGAATTTGAAGTTGAGTCTTTGTTGTTAGGTATTCCAGTCACGACGCGTCATAACGAAGTGGCCCCTAACCAATTTGAGTGTGCTCCTATCTTTGAAGAGTGTAACTTGGCCAATGACCACAACCTCCTCTTAATGGATCTCATGGAGAAAATCGCGCGCAAACACAATTTCCGCGTACTTCTTCACGAGAAGCCATTTGCAGGTGTAAACGGTTCTGGTAAGCATAATAACTGGTCTTTGAGTACCAATACAGGAGTGAATCTCTTGGCTCCTGGAAAAAACCCAAAATCGAATTTACAGTTCTTAACATTCTTTGTCAACACCATTGCAGCTATTCATGATAACGCTGACTTACTTCGCGCTGCAATTGCATCTGCTGGAAATGACCACCGTTTGGGAGCAAATGAAGCGCCTCCAGCAATTATTTCTGCCTTTATTGGAACCCAGCTTTCTCAGTTGCTAGATGACTTAGAGAAAAATATCAAGGCTGGCAAAATGACGCCTCAAGATAAAACTGAACTCAAATTGAATATTGGTAAGATTCCGCAAATCTTGCTAGACAATACCGACCGAAATAGAACGTCACCGTTTGCTTTTACGGGAAATAAATTCGAATTCCGCGCGGTAGGTTCTTCAGCGAACTGTGGTTCTGCCATGATTGTCTTGAATACCATTATGGCTAAGCAATTGCGTCTTTTCAAAATTGCTGTTGACAAGCGAATTGAAAAAGGTGAGTCTAAAGATGAGGCAATCCTTAAGGAATTACAAGTTTTAATCAAAGCTTCTAAGAAAATTCGTTTCGAAGGAAATGGTTATGGAGAAGAGTGGGTCAAAGATGCTGAGAAACGCGGTTTGTCTAACTTAAAAGATACACCAAGAGCACTCAAAGTTTGGCATGATAAAAAAGTAACCCAGCTTTTTGATGAGATGGAGGTACTTACATCACGCGAGTTAGAAGCAAGAGCTGAAATCGAATTTGAGAATTATATCCTTAAAATTCAAATTGAGTCTCGTCTCATGGGTGACCTCGTGCAGAATTATTTCATTCCTGCCGCTATTACTTATCAGAATAAACTCATTGAGAATGTACAAGGACTCATTAATGTTCTTGGCGATAAAGCGGGTAGAGCAGCAGCAAAAGCTCAAATTGAGTTACTTGAAAAAGTTTCTATGCATATCAATAAAATGAAAGAAGCATCGGATGCAATGTTAGCTCAACGTAAAGTTGCGAACAAAATAGAGAGTGCTGAGCAAAAGGCATTGGCTTATTGTGATCAAGTCAAAGTTCTCTTTGACGAGATTCGATACCACGCTGATAAGCTAGAATTATTGGTAGAGGATGAATTATGGCCTTTACCAAAATTCAGAGAATTACTCTTTATAAGATAATGTTTGGTTTTAGTTTGTAGTAGATAGAGAAGCCCCGTTGTTCGCAGCGGGGTTTTTTATTATTCAAGTGCGGAACTGATTAACTTGAGAAATTCGCCTGCTGCAAAGTAGTCTTTTTTAAGCTCCCATTTGATGGTATTTCCAACGGTACTTACATGAGCAGTCCTTGCTGAGAAATCGGATATTCCTCGATAAATTGGAAAAAGCTCAAGAATTGCTGCCGCCCAGCCGGCATTGTCTAGTTTGGTAAGGAGTGTGGGCTCTCCCGCGCAAACGATTGGAAATGTATTGCTTTGGGTTTTAATAACTCCATTTTTGATGTATTCTTTAGGTTTACTGCAAATGTAAAGTTGATTTTGGCCTTCTTCCTTGATGGCATAAATCGCATCGTTTACCCTTACAAAATTTGGTGCCCACTGCCAATTAGCAAAATTTTGTTTACATTCTTTAACAAAATTTGCACGTGCTTTAGCGTTTTTAAATGTGAGTAGTGTTTCAAAATCAAGCACAAGTGCTTGTTCATCATTGAGGAGTGCACCATAGTAATTGATTGAACATGCATGAACAGTTTCTAAAAACCTGAACGAAGGACCTAAGTTACTCAGCGCAACTGGTGTGCTTATATGGAAACCATTTGGTACAAGTTTGCGAATAGACTCGTCTGCCTTTGGTGGAAGAATTAAAGAAAAAGCATGCTCTTCCCAAAGTAGCTTGTATGTTTGGTCTTTAAGTTCAAATAAATGTTGGCGAGCCTGAAAGGTCTTGTTTTGAAGACGCATTTGTTGGATGCTTTTTTCAAAGTAGTTTTGTTGAGCAATGCTCAGTTTTTCAGGAATAAAAAACATCCCGCTTTCAATGCCATAATATTGCTCATTTAACCAACCTTTTTGTTGTCCGTGTCCGGCTAAATAAATACAGGAAAAGGGATTTTGAGGTTCTTCTAATTGATAAAATGCAACAGCACCGTGTACATCAAATGTAAAATCTTCCAAAACTGGATTTTGTTTTGACTTCATTTGTTGAACAAGCTGTCTAATTTTTTCTTGTACAGTTACATCTTTCGATTCAAGCTGTTGTTCTAAGATCCAACTTTGAAAAATTTGTAAAGGAAGCACTGAGAAACAAAAGTCTTGATTTTGAAAAACAGGTATTTGTGCAGTTTTTTTTGGCGGTATATCTAGAAAAGGAACAAGCGAATAGGTACCCAAGAGTACCATGGCCAGAAAAAGGGCAACGCTAAGTTCTTTGACTAACTTCATGCTGTAAAGATAGATGAAAGATGAATTGCTTAACTTTAGCGCATGAAGTTCGTAGCAAAATTTATTTTTTGGCTGATTGGTTGGAAAGTGGACCCGAATCCGCCTGAAGGAATTCAAAAGTGTGTAGTGGCTGTAGGCCCACACACCTCTAATTGGGATTTTATTCTAGGTCGTTTGGCGTTTTATCAATACGGAGTGAAGGGCCGCTACCTCATGAAAAAGGAACTTTTTTGGGGACCACTTGGTTGGTTTCTAAAATGCATTGGAGGTATACCAGTGGATCGCAGCAAGAAAAACAACCTCACTGATACAGCTGTTCGCTATTTTGAAGAAAATGAAAGCATGTATTTGGTATTTTCTCCGGAAGGCACCAGAAGCTACAATCCCAACTGGAAAAAAGGATTCTATTATGTTGCCCAAAAAGCAAATGTGCCAATTTATGTGGCCTATATTGATTTTGCCTCAAAAACAGGTGGTTTCCACAGTTTGTTTTGGCCAACTGGCGATGCAGATACAGATATTCAAAAAATTAAGGATATTTTAAAACAATATAAGGGACGCTATCCTGAACTAGGAATTGACTAGTTTTTGGGATATTCAGCGATCCTACCTGTTTTTGAATCATAACCGTAGGGGCAATGTTTACAACCACTTTTACAGCAATAACCTCTCTTCAGATGATACTGTTCTGAGAAAACAATATATCCCTCTTCAGATAAATAGTAATCTTCTTCGTTTAATTGACTTTTTTTAGAAAATCCAGAAAAATCTTCGCTCATGAGTACTGATATGTCGCTGTGGTTTGCAAAGTTAAAAAAGCAAGCTGAATTGCAACGCTTTTCCCTACACAACGCTAACAATACTCCTTGTGAATTGTTCGTCAAACGAGATGATTTGATTGATTCTTTTATTTCGGGTAATAAATTGCGCAAGCTAGAAGGTAATTTGAAGGCTGCAATTGCAGCAGGGGCAACCGATCTTATGACCTTCGGTGGCGCATACTCCAATCATCTTTTGGCCAGCGCAGCTGCCGCTAGACAAGTTGGTTTGCCAATTATTGGTTGTGTGAGGGGAGATGAACTC
>Ga0208897_1000053_pt1 | contig 62886 bp, 65 predicted proteins | sample ColrivemetaGS697_FD_187594 | JGI IMG/M metagenome (GOLD analysis project Ga0208897, IMG submission 187594) | Estuarine microbial communities from the Columbia River estuary, USA - metaG S.697 (SPAdes) (version 2) | ecosystem: Environmental > Aquatic > Marine > Intertidal zone > Estuary | place...
CTGCTTGTGATACAACTGGTGTGGTTAAAGTTACGGATACCGCTGTAGACCAACCAGAGTAGACTGAGTTAGTGTCATTGTCAGCCCTAACTTTAAAATTAAAACTACCCACACAATCATCCAATTTAAATACCTGCTTAAGATAGTTACAGGTAAAGGTGTACGTGGTGTTAAGAGCGTTAGCTCCGCCAACATTGCCTGTTGCAACTCCGTATGGCCAGCTACTGTTCATGCCAAATCCAATGGCATATCTTTCTGGTTCATATTGCCCTTCTACAGCTGCTGGCTGAGTCCAAGTTATTGTAATCTTACGCTCTGAAGATACAGATGCGGATAGGTTAGTAGGCGTGTTGGGGTGGTCAGCACTTGCTGAAATAGGAAAAAGAAGCACTACGGCAAGAGATAACAGTGCTGACAACGAAAGCTTAAATAATCTGTTAATTAACCTAATCTCCTAGTTTTGGGGTAGCTGGGGAATGTATTCTAATACTATTATACTAGACTATATAAAAATAAAAGGGGGACAGCCGTAGCCATCCCCCTATTATTAACCTATTTAATTAAAAGTCCCAATCCTCGTCCTCTGTACTTTCATGCTTAGCAATCACGTATGAGGATCCAGATCCTGAGAAGAAGTCGTGGTTCTCATCAGAATTGGGAGATAGTGCAGACAAAATCGCTGCACTAACATTTGTTGTCTCCTTTGGAAACAGTGCGTCAAAGCCTAGATTCATTAGAGCCTTGTTTGCGTTATAGTGAAGGAACTTCTTCACGTCAGCTGTCAGGCCCATCTCGTCGTAGAGGTCTGCCGTGTACTTGATTTCGTTCTCGTAGAGCTCCATAAGAAGGGCATAGGCATATTCTTTTAGCTCTTCCTGTCGCTCTTTAGAGGCTTCATTGTATGCAAGCTGGAACTTGTACCCAATGTAATAACCGTGCACAGCCTCATCCCTAATAATAAGCCTAATTAGATCGGCTGTGTTGGTTAGCTTTGCTCTGGATGACCAGTACATGGGCAGGTAGAAACCAGAGTAGAACAAGAAGCTTTCAAGCAGCGTTGAAGCAACCTTACGCTTTAGTGGATCATCTCCACGGTAATACCCCAGAATTATGTCTGCCTTCTTCTGTAGGTATGGGTTATCCTCAGACCAACGGAAAGCATCATCAATATCTGCTGTGGAGCATAGCGTAGAAAATACACTTGAATAGCTCTTGGCATGTACTGACTCCATGAATGCTATGTTAGTGATGACAGCCTCTTCGTGCTGAGTTCTAGCGTCTGGGAGAATACTCATGGATCCAACTGTACCCTGAATTGTATCTAGCATAGTTAGACCAGTAAATACACGCATAGTTAGCTGCTGCTCATCTGGCCTTAGAGTGCTCCAAGACTGGATGTCATTAGAAATTGGCACCTTTTCTGGCAGCCAAAAGTTGGCAGTAAGCCTGTTCCATACGTCTAGGTCAATAGGATCTTCGACTTTATTCCAGTTAACTGGCCTTGTTATAGCTGACATGATACGCATCCCTCCATTTCTGTTCCTTCTAGTGCATTCTGTCTAATGCGAATGTAGTAAATTGTTTTAATACCCTTCTTCCATGCGTAAATCTGTGCCTTATTTACGTCACGAGTTGAGGCTGTGTCCTTAAAGAATAGCGTTAGGGACATACCCTGGTCAATGTGCTGCTGTGCAGCTGCATAGATATCTACAATCTTCTCTGGACCAATCTCATAGGCATCCTGGAAGTACTCACGGTTATCGTTTGTTAGGTATGGGGCTGGGTAGTAAACACGACCCATCTTTCCTTCCTTACGAATTTCAACCTGTGCGGCAATAGGATGAATAGAGCTAGTACTGTTGTTTATATAGCTGATTGATCCAGTTGGAGGAACAGCTTGCAGGTTCTGGTTGTACAGACCATGCTCCATTACAATTTCCTTTAGCTCCTGCCAGTCTTTCTTGGAGGGAACCTTAATTTTTGCCGCCTTGAAAATGGCAGCAACCTTCTCAGTCTCTGGAGCCCACTTCTTTTCAGTATACTTATCAAAGAAAGACCCGTCTGCGTACTTGGACTTTTCAAATCCTTCGAATGGGCTCTTGGATTCCTGTGCAAGCTTTGCTGATGCGTGTAGGGCGTGGTATAGAACTGTGTAGAAGTAGATGTTTGTGAAGTCGATTGATTCTTCGTCTCCATAATGCATTCGCTCCTTTCCAAAATAGCCATGCAAGTTCATCTGGCCAAGGCCGATAGCACGGGACTTTCTGTTTCCCTCTGCTACTGACATTACAGAGTCAATGTAGGATAGATCAGATACTGCACTTAGGGAGCGGATCGCTACCTCAATAGTCTTTCCAAAGTTTGGCGACTCCATAGCCTTGGCAATGTTTAATGATCCTAGGTTACATGAAATATCTTTTCCAATATCCTTGTAACTCATATCATTATTGTAGGTGGTTGGTGTGTTCACCTGCAGAATCTCGGAGCAAAGGTTTGACATGTTGATGCGACCGTCGATAGGGTTAGCATTATTAACAGTGTCCTCATATACGATATATGGGTACCCAGACTCAAACTGAAGCTCAGCAATACGCTGAAACAGATCTCTAGCCTTTACCTTGCTCTTTTTAATACGTGAATCGTCAACCATTTCCTGGTACTTCTCGGTTACCGAGATGTCTGACATGGGGACTCCGTAGACGCGCTCTACATCGTATGGTGAGAACAAATACATGTCCTCATTACCCTTAGCTAGCTCAAGAGTGATGTCTGGGATAACTACCCCGATAGATAGAGTTTTGATCCTGGTCTTCTCGTCTGCGTTTTCACGCTTAGTGTCTAGGAACCTCATGATGTCTGGGTGGTGAGCGTTTAGGTAAACTGCACCAGCTCCTTGGCGGGCACCGAGTTGGTTTGCATATGAGAAGGCATCCTCTAGCATCTTCATTACTGGAATAATTCCAGATGACTGGTTCTCAATCTGCTTGATTGGTGCACCTAGTTCGCGTACGTTTGTTAGGTTAAGACCTACGCCACCACCCCTCTTAGAGAGCTGTAGTGACGATGTAACGGCACGGGCGATGGATTCCATGTTATCTTCTACCCGAAGTAGGAAACAGCTCACATACTCTCCACGCTGGGCCTTACCTGCATTTAGGAATGTAGGCGTAGCAGGCTGGAATCGATTAGTAATAATTTCATCAATGACTTCTTGTGCGTGTTGCTTATTGCCACGCCCCAGCATCAGACCGTTCATTACGACACGATCCTCAAAGCGCTCTAGATAGCGGTCTCCAGCAAAGTTCTTTAGTGCATACTGAGTATAGAACTTGTAGGCACCGACGAATGTTGGAAATCTAAACTTGTAAGAGTATGCATGCTTAAACAGATCTTTAATGTCTGCAGCAGAGTACTGGTCTAGGATGACTTTATCGTAGTATTTATTATCAACTAGGTAGTCAAGCTTTTCTTCTAATGAGTGAAAAAATACTGTGTTCTGATTTACGTGGTCTAGGAAATAAGCTTTAGCTGCCTCTTTATCTTTTCCAAACTGAATCTGGTTGTTCTCGTCATACATATTTAGCATGGCGTTTAGTTCATGGTAGCTGATCTTAGTTTCCATATAGTAGTTCCAATCTTTCCTTTATCGTTACGATGTCTTCTGGTGTGCCCATAATTTCAACACGTGCTATAAGGGGTACACCAGTTTTTTCACAGACCATGTCTGCTGCCTTACAGTAATGTTCACCAAAGTTTGTGTTACCAGTGCCAATGACACCTCGTAACAAATCCCTGTTGGCAGGATTATTTAAGAATACCTTGACAGACTTTGGAATAGCAGGCGATTCGCTGCCGCCACCATAAGTCGGAAAGACCAATACATACTCACTACCCACAACGAAGTCCCTAGCATCGCTAGGCTTAGTTGGAATACGAACTCCTGCACTGGTTAGCCTTTCTACAAATCTCTTAGTGTTTTCCGAGTAATTGGAAAAATAGACAATGGTAATCGGCAATGACACCTAACCACCACTCTCTAAATTACGTCAAATTGAGATAGATACTCTTCAATTTTTTCTTTACTGGGCTTATATTGTATCACGTTTTTAGAACTTTCTTCAATAGGATCTTTTGGTCTATCCCTAAAAGTATGAACCTCTACCTCTTGATTAATGTTTTTAGGTGTATGAGAGATAGCACCAAACACTGCACCACAAACAGCATCTGCAAGGTCCTTGGAGAGCTTTCTGGGGTGGTCAACCCTGTTCTGCTTAACAATCTTTAGTTCTGTTAGCTCTTCAAACAGCAGCTCAATAGCAGGCATGGCTAGCCTCTCCTCGTACACTAGCATAGCCATATCTTCATAATGCTTCTTAGCTACAGAAACTGTCTCTGTCCTCATACCGACAGACTTTAGCTCGTTCTGAATATCGAATGACTGCCATCGGTCAAAGGAGACCATGCCAATATTAAAGCCTTGTCTGCGAAGATTCTGGATCCACTGCTTTACCTCAGATAGGTTTACAGGCCCTTCTATCCTAGGCTCCCAGTATACAACAGCATCTACGACTACCATAGGCACTACCTGCTCATAGTCTTTCATTACTTGAACAGATACCCACTTTTCTACGTGGGCAATAGCTACAGCACACTTGTCATGCTTTTGTGCAAGGTCAGCATGTACATAGTAAACCTTGTCTGGATCTGGCTTAAATGTTTCGTCAAATCTCTTGGAGCTGTCTATAGGGTTACGTACGGTCATGCATGCCCTGACCTTCTCGCGCTGCTTGAAGAATGCGTCTGATGCAAATGTTGGAACACATGCAAAACGCTGCATCGCATCACCCATGTCTGTATAGAAAGCTAATTTAAAGTCATCTACCTTACGTGTTGGATTAACCACCCAGGTTGGCCTCTTTAATGCAAATACGCCAGGATACTTGTAGTTTACAATAGTATCTTCATCCCAGCTAATCTCTAAGCTATTGCCCTCTGCATCTTCTGGCAGTTCTGGATTCATAACAAACTTATGAGTCTTAGTTATGATCTCTTTCTCGGCAATTACATCGTCATATCTCTGAGATATAAAGTCTCCTGGGAAACGTGGAAAGGAAAGCAGAGCTACCTTGCCCAAGTCAGGGAATCTTGAGTCAACGGATGCACGGAAAGCTTTATATATATTGTCAGCAGTCTTACCCTGGTCATTACCAGTACCCACCTCTTGGGCAAACCCAGAGATCTCGTCAAGTACTGCCAGAATAAGGTTTAGACCCTCGTGAGACTCCCTTTCCGAGTGACCTGAGTACACGGTTATGGAGTGATCAAACTCAATGCTGTCTGCCTTGGCATAAAACTTTCCTGCGAACCAAGGTGATCTTTCGATCTTAGACTTAAATCCTTTAAAGAAAACGTTCTTTGCTTGCTGTGCGTTAATAGCTACGTTAATAATATCGATGGCATCCCCAGATGGCTTGCCAAAATACTTAGCAGGGTCTTTAAGACATAGAAGTTTGTAAACAATATAGCTACAGGCTACGGTTGACGTAAAGTCTTTTCCACTACCTTTTCCAAGCTGAAGGATAACCTCATTCTTTGTATACTTCTTATAGTACTTACTGCCTGCATCTGCCCCCATAAGCTCTACTAGGTCTTCTAGCTTATAGATCTGGCTCATGGCCTCGACGATATCGTATTGTACCTGTGATAGTGGTGGCTGGCCAAGGAAGTCTTCACCTTCTACAAATGTCTTAGCATCTACAGGAATCTCTTCAAATACATCAGACTTAAGTGCTTCTAGAAAATCATCAAACATTATTCACCACTTACTACCGTGACAGTTTCTCCAGGCTTAGTTGCTGAGGACAACCTTCGCATGATCTCATCTCGAATCTCTGGATGCTCTGCAGCAATATCTTTTAGGATAGCGATCAGAGTTGCCTGCCTATCCTCAATAGCCATCATCTCCTCGGCGAGCTCTTTATTCTCCAGGAGACCTGCCTTCTGTAGCATATCGATTCTTGTACGCTCTAGGTCCATAACAAGCTTAATAGCAGAGTTTTTTGACCTTAAGTCTGAAGCCATAGTAGCCTCATCTATTACTTCATAGGCTTTTTGGATTAGCTTGCTGTAGTGGGTGTCTGCACCTACCAAAGCTTCTTTTGCTCTTGCACGAATAGCTGCGTTGTCAGATGCCATGGCACGCCACTCGTTGATGTACCCCACAACCTTTTGCCTGGGGATTGCAAGCTCCTTAGAGATCTGAGTCTCTGGGGTTCCTGCCAAGTATTTTTCAACTACCTTGTTTACTTGATCAAGATGCTCTACTGTAAGGTCTTCAAATGACACGCTTGGCCCTCTTCCCCTTCTGTGGAATACGCTTAATACGGTCTTCCTTAAATGCACGGAACTGCTGTGCCTTACCCCTAAAGATTTCGAAGCAGTCTACCCATTCTGACCCAGTTCGCTCATTAGTTGTGATTCCTACAAACTTAAACTTAACACCATACTCGCCCTTTACCTTGACGATATCTCCAGCTTCAATGGGAAACCCATTAACTTCCATGTATGGAACTGTTGTCAATCCACTGGGGGCTACTACTACTTTTTTACGTCTTCCCATTATCTTCTCGACTTTCTAAGCCCAAACTTGGCTAGATAAACATAGATTGTTTCTACGCTTACACCACACTCTAGGGCAATCTGTTCTGGTGTCTTTTTGTCCATGTGGAAACGTTTCTTTAACCACAATTCATTTGTATATAGTTTAGCAGACTTAGCCATTCTTGTCAACCACCTTATTCCAGTTATACAGGGCATAGTGCCCTACTCCAACAGCATCGGCAATATCATCGTCTAAGATATCTCTATCATAGTTAATCTTAACAAGGTTAATTGTTCTTTGCTTTCTTACCTGACGCTCTTTGTTTTTATACCACGTCTTTGACTTGCCTGGAAACTGTTTTGTAAGATCGAACTGTTCGCTCTTAGTCATCTTTTTATTACCCAGATAGCTCTGCCATGCAATTGGATTTACTGCGCCTGCGATAACAATACCAGATTGTGCAGCAGCTCCTAATAGGGCTCCTTGCACTAGAGCTAAGTCTGCAGCTGTCTTTGGACTATTCATAAATACAGTATGCTCAATAACTAGGTTTTTGACCTCAGGGAACTGGTCAAAGAATGCCCTACACTTACGTGCTGCATCTGCTACCCTTGCGTAAACCGAAGATCCTTCAAAGTTTATCTTGCCATGTGCTATAAGATCTTCTCCGTCAAAGACTGCGAAGGCCATGCTGTTAGTACTAGCATCTACAGAAAATAGTTTATTCCTTGCCATTTTGCAACCTTCTGATGTCTCTTAGAGCCCCTTTAATATCTCTGGGGTCAGCTGGGCAGTTCTCGCACAGATCACTGTCGTTGTATATGGATAGCTGTTTGCCACATGACTTGCATGGCCTGTCCTTGCCTTTGCGACGTGATCTTCGTGTTTGGTTATACCTGGCAGAGATTTTTTCTCTAGTTGCCTGCTCTCTGCATTCTGCAGAACAGTAAATCTGATAAGAAATATCTGATTGAAAGGTATGATCACACCATTGGCAATGCTTGTTTTTCATCTATTGGCTCCAGAGATAGTAGTTTAATGTCTCCCTTACCAGCGACATCGCAAGTTGCCTTTACAGGACAAGTCTTGCAAATTCTGGAGTTAGATCTGTAGTTCTTTTCAGGCAGGGTCCTATCTGTCCATGCCTTGCGAACTGATCTTAGCCAGTCAAATGTGCCGTCTACCCACTTCTTATAATAGTCATTTAGCTCAACTGGTAGGATGAGCAACTCATGATTATTTTTGTTTTCATAAATAAGAACAGCTTCTGTCTTATTTAGAATCTTCATATATATTAGCAGCTGTACTAGGTGGCCTAGCTTTGGCTTACCCGCTGCTTTTCGATACTCAAAACCTTCTTGTGGCATTGTCTTGATCTCACCTAGAAGCTCTTTGCCATCCCAGTTAAGCAGAACATCGCCAAACCCAAAGATTGGCGGATCGTTATGAGTAATCTTGAACTCAGAATCAACAAGAAAGTCTTCTACGTTGCCCATAGCTTCTTGGATTCTGTCATGAGACTTGGTACCAGCAGTCATGTTAGCAGCGCCATAGGCATCTGCGCTATCTGCAAACTCTGCCCCATCAAAAGCTATGTACCAGTATCTTGGGCATTCTCCATGTCCATAGGCTACTGTTGACGGTGCGAAGGTCTTTTTCTGAGTATGCCTTGGTACACGCTTTACCGTATACCCAGAGTTTATTTTTTCGATAAGCTCTTTATTGTTTAAAAAAGACTTCTTCTCTTGGCTAGCCTTAAGCATAACCTGATTTAATAGATTCTTTGCCATCATAATTTATCGAGCTATGTACTTTAGTGCAGCAACTAGGTCATTAACTGCCTCTGCTGTTGTAAAGTATATATTCTTCTTAGCTCTATCTCCCTTATCTACGTTTACCATCCATGTGGCCTTTAGTGACATCTTTGCTGCAATAGCCTGTAGCCTAACAATTTCAATGGTAGCTACCTGAATTGGAATATCTGGTTTTAGAATTAGCTTGGCCACCATAGTAAGAGCCTGAGTTAGCTCTTCGTCTTGCATAAAGTCTGCAATCTCTGCAAGGCCATTTACTGATTCTAGAGTTGTCTTATCTGTCATCACTTACTTTCGTTATATGTATTTTCCCAATGAGTTCTTTTGTTGTACATAAGTATATCATGTTCTCCCATTGCTGTCATGTCTAGGCTCCACTTTCCATCTATTTCTTTTAGTGGATTTGGCCCGAGTTCACCTTGTACAGCATCTTCTGCGTAAAAGTGTGCGAAGATCATGTCTACGAATTCACCGTCAGAGAAGTTTGTCTTTGTTCTCCAATGGATTTGATTAGTTCCAGAAAAAGTAAGTGCCTGGTTGTCCTTTAGTGTGTACTCCCTGCCCTCAACAACAATTGGCCAGTCTCTATTTGAACCTAGCTGAATGTCAAATGTGAGGCGTGGTTCTCTAAATACCTCGTCCCAATGTGGTGGTAGTTGTACTGGAAGGTCTTCCTCAAATATCGCATACCTGGCGAAAGATAACTCGCCTAGAACAATCTTTCTATCTGTTGTAGACTGCGCTGCTTTTGTTATAGACTCTACAATGTTTTCTGGCATCCAACTGTGATAGGCCTTATGAGAGAAGATCCTCATAACCTGTTGTCTATCTTTTGGGGTATTATTAATATGATCGTATATTTGACTAATCTCGTCATCTGTAAATATTTTATCCACAATAACGTTAGGTTGGTTGTAGTCCATTATGCATTCTCCTTAAGAATTCCATGTATCTCTGCTGGTATGCCCTGCTTAAGGCCCAGCTCGTTGTAAAGAGTCCAAGATTTTTGCATCTTGGGGTGTTCCGATAGTTTAGACAGATACTCCTGGACCCTATCCTGAAACTTTACTGGATCTAGGGGATAGTCTTGCTTTAAGAACCTCCAGTCATTCAAGGGTGAATAGTCAAATGTTAAAATTTTAACAAACTCGCCCTCTTGCCACTTTCTTTTTGGCCTAAAGTGTGGCTGGTTAATTGCACTAAATATTAGGGCATCGCCCTTTTTAAGATTGTATGGTTTTTCATCTACATAAATATCCCAATCTATATTTCCATCAAGCATGTAGTTGAATGTTAAAATAGTATTTGTATTATCTATGTGTGGTGGAAGTGATGGAAGAAACTTTCCCTCACCGTGTCTGGGGTCATAGTCGATATAGCTGTAATGGCACAGCCTCAAGTCTTCGCTATATAGCTTTTTGACGTATGAATCCATTACAGATTCAATTTCTTTTGGAGCTTCAAACTCTACCATCTCCCTAGACATGTGGACTACCTTCTTTGGATCATACCAGTTTTTGCCTCGATACTCTTCCTGCCCTCCTGGTACCAAGTAGAACTCTGGCTCAGAAGCTAGCAATGTTTTAAATATCGATTCTAGACTATCTACTTGCTCATTAGAAAATGGCTTTGTAACGTAGATTGGAATGTCTTCATTATACTGGGACTTATCCTCTGACAAGTAGTCCCACATGCCTGGAGCGGTAAATTTTTCCATGGTTTAATTATACCATAGGCTCACCATTCACTATGTTTTGCTTGTCTTTGCTAGTAACAGTAGCTTTGCCAACAAACCATGGAAGTAGAATGTCATACAGATCAACTAGCAGATTTACATCTTGAATCTGGTATTTCTTCATCTCTACCCAGGCCTTAGGGTCGCCTGCCATACAATTGATCCATAGCTTAAACCCTGAGTGCTTTACCTTTGCACCTACACCGAGCTTTTGTGCTACATAATCTAGCTTATTAGAAGGGAACTGGAAGTTAGCCTTCACAACGCTCATTAGGTCTAGGTCCTTAACGGTTGATGGAGGTGCCATACCATTCTCCAAGAACTCTCTGTTGATGTGCTTGTGATCAAAGGCTGCTGAGTTCCAACCAACTAGGACATCTGCTTCCTCCATTAGCTTGTGTAGCTCTTGTAGCATTGCCTTCTTACCATCGTGGTGTACAGACTTAAAGATAACCTTCTTTGTACCTTTCCAACGAGCGCCAAAGCATAGCATCTCGGTGGGCTCTATGATCTGGTCAATACTTACGTTCTGGTCCCAAAGGCCCCACACATAAGCTTTAATCGGTGTTGTCTCAATGTCTAGATATAGTGTTTTCATTATGCATTGCTCTCTTCTATAAGTTGTTCTAGTAATTCTAATTCAATTATTGCTAATCTTGTTTTGCGATGTGTTTCACCCAATACTACTACTATAGCAGGATCGTTCCCATTACGCAAGGCATCGGTCACAGCTTTTGCCCAATTATCTTGGTTTACTGTAAACCCCTTTGGATACTCCTTAAAGTCAACTGTAAAGTTTTCCCAAGTAGCATCACCCTTCTTATTTCCTCTGCCAGAGTTCTTGATCCCCTGGGCGTTAAGACGCTTTATCTCTCCACGCTCACTCATTAATGAAGTCAGCTTTCTTTTTCTTTGGATTTAGGCTGACCTCGGATAGGTGCTTTTCTGAGCACATCCAAGTTAGCTGCTTGGCTTCTGGATAGTGCCTAATAGTGGTGACTTCAGCCTTACAAACATGGCAGCGGAACTGTCCATGGTAAATAGAATACTTAGCCATTAAGTTTTGCCCTCAGTTCTTCCTGAAAATCCTTGTTTTCCCTTACGTAGTCAATGAATCCGTCTCTTCCCTGTACCTTGTTTCCGTCTGGCAGTAGGTACCAAGCTCCTGTGCGCTCTACATAACCGTTCATCTCTGCTGTATCAACAAGATCTCCGACCTCATCAATACCAATCATGTCACCCTTAAAGTAGAAGTCATACTCTGCAGACTCTCCAGGAGCAGATGTTTTTGAGTTAAGAACATCCCAGCGCACCTTGCGGCCTACCTTTTGTTCAATAAGCTTGTCTCCTACCTTAATCTTCTTTTTAATAGCCTGTCCATCAGATGATGATGAGAAAAGTTTTACAATAGTCGATGAGAAGAACTGTGTGGCATTTCCTCCAGTAGGCACAGCCTGAGTATAGGTTGGTGTAATGTTATTTCGTGCTTGGGAGATAGCAATAATTAGTGATGGCTTCTCCTGGTTGTTTGCATAGTTAATCATCATCCATGCATGCTTTAGGTCTTTAGACTCTGCACCAATCTGCTTAGTCTTATCTAGATCTTTTAGCTCAGTGGAGTCTTTCTCAAAGTATACCGCTGGTAGCAGTGAGCTGATTGAGTCAATGACGATTAGATCTACCCCTGCGTGCAGGAGAGCAACTGTTACATCAACCATGTCATTAATGCTTCTTGCCTCCGAGTAAATTAGCTGAGAAGTATCTACCCCAAGCTTTTGGGCCCACTCTTCGTCATAAGACATCTCAGCATCTACCCAAGCGCATAGCTTACCTTCTTTTTGTGCTAGACCAATTGTCTGCAGGCAAAGAGATGACTTTGCACTTGACTTGCTTCCCCACAGCAAAACCTGCCTACCATATGGCAGGCCGCCCCCTAAAGCCTTATTTAGCCCTGGGCTAGGAGTAGGCTGAAACTCTGTTTTAATGCCCACAGCAGGGCCTAGGCGCTTTCTAATCTTAGGATCTAGTAGCGATAGTGCTTCATCAATTGTTGTCATTTATGTCCTCCAAAATAACTGTTCCGTCTTTAGTCTTTCCAAAAGAAAAGTTGTATGCGTTACCCTCTTTAATTTTCATGTAAGCCTTTGCAAACGTTGTAGGGAATACTGTGATTGAATGTAACTCTCTAGATGTGTCAGCTACTGTCATAGATGCCATCTTCTTTCCTGCCTTTGTTACCCTTGGCTTAAATGATACGACATACATCTCATCATCCTTATAGGGAAGCTGCTTATAGTTTAGGTATTTTACTAGGGATGACTCTACCTTACCCAAGTCGTCTATCTGAATATGACTAACAATCCTGTTATCGCTAGCCAGTAGCAAATACGTGCGACCTGGCTCAACTGTGGTTTGCTCTTCATCAAATATCCCCACGCTTCCTGTCTTATCTAAGATCTCTACCCTTGACCATCCTGGCCCTCTCTTGATTGACTTTGCCATACCCATCAGAACATATGACCCCTTTTCCTCAAACTCGTCTACGTCATTAATAAATGCGTAGAAGTGCTGAGGAACAGAAATGTTAAATTCTGGTAGGTTTAGGTAGTCATAAAGATTCTCCCTGATCTCCTGATCATTCCTTGGATTATCTTGAAAGGTAGCTGCCCCAACAAGCTTTAGAGCAGATAGGGCTCGGCTATTAACCCCACTGCCTTTACTAAATGTAAACTCTTCTAGCTCTGCATAGGAACTAAATGGTCGCTTCTCGATAAACTTAGCAGCGATGTTATCTGAAATATACTTAATTCCTGTCATTCCAAACCTGATACCCTTGCCTTCAATCTTAAAGTCAGCATCTGAGTCATTAATATGTGGCAACTTAATGCTAATCCCCATTCTCTTTGCCTCAATAAGGTACTCCGTACGAGCATCCTTATCCTTTTCATTCTTTAGCATTGAGTACATAAACTCTAGTGGGTAGTATGCTTTTAGCCATGCTGTCCAGTAAGAAAGTGTAGAGTAGGCTACCGCATGTGACTTATTAAACGAATACCCTGCGTGAGCCTCAAAGTCTGTCCATAGCTCTGTGGCAGAGTTTGGAGACATAAACTGGGAGGCACCCTTGACAAACCTATCCTTAAACTGATCAAACTCTTTAGCATCTTTTTTCTTACCAATAATCTTACGAACTTTATCAGCTTCTGCCATAGACATTCCACCTAGCTCTGTACAAGCCTGCATTACCTGCTCCTGGTAAAGGATACAACCATAAGTCTCTGCTGTGAATGCCTTCATCACTTGGTGGTGATATGCAATGTTTTGCTTACCATGCTTACGAAGGATATAATCCTTGCCAATAGTATTCATAGCTCCTGGACGAACTAGAGCGTTAGAAGCAGCTAACTCTGCAAAGTTCTTTACACCCATCTTTACGAGCAAGTTTGTATATGGGGTTGCCTCACACTGAAAAACACCCTTTGTAAAGCCGTCAGAGAGCATCTGATAGACTTTTGAGTCTTCCATGTCTACAGATAGGAGGTCAATCTTCTTGCCCTCACGCTGCTCTATAGTGGTTAGAGTGTCTTTAAGAACACTGAGTGTCTTAAGACCAAGAGCATCAATCTTAATAAGGCCAATACGCTCTGCCTCTTCCATGTCTACACCTACAACTGGAATACGCTCCTTGGTTCCTGGAGCTGTTCTGGTTTCTAGTGGAGCATACTTAAAGATAGGTGACTTAGATGTAACAACACCTGCGGCGTGAATTCCTGTACCACGAATTCTACCACGAAGCTGTTCTCCGTAACGCTCAATCTCTGGATACTTCTCTCGGAACCATGCTGCTTGCTTTGACCTGCAGTAGTCTTCCCAGGTGTCAATAACCTTCATAACCTTGTTTACATCTGTTAGAGGAATGTTGAGAACACGTGCGATATCCCTTACAACGCCTTTATCTTTAAACTTTAGAAATGTTGCAATAGATGCTACGTGCTTGTACTGTCTAACTAGATAATCCTTTACCTCATCACGCCTTGAATCCTGAATGTCGGTGTCGATATCTGGAAAGTCATTACGTTCTGGGTTAATAAACCTAAAGAAAAGCAGTCCATGGACAATAGGATCAATATCGGTAATCCCTAGTGCATAGCATAGAAGTGAGCCTGCAGCAGATCCACGACCTGGCCCTACCATGATGCCTTCTTTTTTAGCCCATGCAATCATGGATCTAACAACAAGGAAGTATGGGCCAAAGTTCTTATCCTGAATAATCTTTAGCTCTTCGTCTAGCCTAGCTAGGTACTCGTCTGTATGGATTCCTCGCTCCTTGAGGCCAGCAACTGCTAGCTCGTAGAGTTCTTTGTCTGGTTCCTGATACTGTACTGGAAGCAGATCTAGGTGGTCTTGAATATCATAATCCTCAACCTTATCCGATACCTCTTGAGTTGCTGCATACATATCTTCTCTATCGATGCCCTGCGCCAGCATAGCTGATCGCATCTCTTCGTCTGATAGCAAATGAATGTCAAACTTGGTAAAGGTTATTTGTCTTTCTCCATACAGATAGTCAAGCCTATCCATTAGGTTATCATGCTTTAAAGACTTTTCGTAGGTAGCACCTTTTTCTACCTTATTAGAGTAGCTGTTTAGAATCAGCTTTAGCTCTTGAATCTCTTTCTGCCCCTTATCAGAGTGGTGGCAGTCTGGAGTAACAATTGGAGTTACCTGGTATTTATCTGCTAGATCAAGCAGCTGCTTGTTTACCTCTGGGGGATTGTGTGGCATTACTTCAATGTAGAAGTCGTCTTTGAATACACGCTTGTGCCACTCAATAATTCGCTTAGCTTCTGCAAGCTCTTCAGCCTCGATAGCTTTCGCTAGGGCACCAGAGAGGCACCCAGAAAGGACAATAAGTCCCTCTGAGTACTTCTCTAGAACCTCATAGTCGAAGCGTGGTTTCTTGAAGAAGCCTTCTGTCCACGCAATCTCGTTGAGCTTGTTTAGGTTTTCTAGTCCAACACGATTCTTTGCAAGCACAATGACGTGGTTATATACTAGGTCTAGTAATCCATCGCGTACATCGTTAGCACGCTGATCTTTTCTATCATTAGTTATATAACCCTCAATACCCAGTACTGGCTTGATACCTTTTTCCTTAGCAATGCGGTAAAACTCTCTGTGTCCAGATAGCGAACCGTGGTCAGTGATTGCAAGGGAAGACATGCCAAGTTCTTTAGCACGGCTAAGGTACTCTTCTGGGGTGGCGATACCGTCGAAGAGTGAGAAATGTGTGTGAACGTGTAAACCGTTATAGCTCAACCCTAGCCCCTACCAGTCGATGTTGGTAGAAGTTACAGATGGTGCATCAAACCCAAGGTAGAAAGCTTCCTGCTCTGGGTAAGGTACCTCACGGACAACCTTTTCTAGGTTGAAGAACTCAGCAGAACCCCAGTCATGTGGCTCTGTATCTGGTCCAGTTGGAATTAGTGTGTAGTTGGTCTCAGTTCCCTGGCCATTACGCTTTAGCTTCCAAGTAAGATTGGAGATGCTTCCAGTCTCTAGAGCATACTCACGAATAGTGTTGAATGCAGACTGCTTGCTAACCCCCTGTGACCATACAGCTACGTATGGTTCCTCTAGACCGTCGTCAATCACTACGTTGCAATAGAAACGTAGCTTTGAACGCCATCCAGCCTTTGGCTCTTTACGAGACATCTCACAAGCAAAGCAGCGGCCCTCAGATTCCTGAGTACAAGCTGCCATGCGCTTGTAGTCCTTTGGATTAGTGTGCTGTGAAATTACAACAGACAATCCTCGTGACTCATCGTAGTGTGCTGAGTCTGCATCTAGCTCCTCAACAAAGCGAATCTTTGCTGACTGACCATCTGCTAGCTTTACCCAGCGGACCTTTGTTCCAGATCCTTCGTACTTTGGCTTATCAAGTAGTGCGTTGATATCTTTTAGCCCTTTAATTACACTCATTTATTTTCTCCTGTTTTGTGTTTGTTTATTGTAGCATAGCTGATATTGATTTGTCAAATGACATCTCTATGTTTCTGATGTCTTCATCATTCATCTCACCTATATCTTTGTATTGTTTATCTAGTTGAATCACGGTTACACGAGAGCTTAGCTTTTCATATATTCTAGTCTTCATGTTACCGCCTGCCTCATCATTGTCTGCAACAACATAAATGTTATTGAAGTATTTTTTTAGCAAGTCTATTTGAAAGTTTGAAACGTTTGCGCCTAGTGTAGCTACTGCTGGTATACCACACTGATCTAACCTAATTGCATCGAAAGAAGATTCTACCACATAGACACTATCTTCATTTTTCACTCTGTGTAGGTTAAAGAGAACTTTTGCTTTTGGCAGGCCTGGAGTATTTTTGAATACCTTGCCCTCTACAGACCTTCCAACAAAACCAACGGGGGTTCCGTCAGGTGCTGAAACTGGCACAGTTACCATATCTTGCTTTTCAGAGTATCCAAGCTTAAATTTGGCCATTGATTCTTTTGTGATCTGTCTGCCAGCAAAGTATGAGACAGCTCTGTCATTAATAAGAGCTTCTTCACCCAGCCTTATGATTGTATCCTTGTCGTAAGGTACGTAGTCTGGCTTGATAATCAAAGCCTTATTGACATCAGTTTCAATATTTGTTTGCTGCTCTCTAGTCTTAATAAACCTAACAGACTCAAAGTAGGTTCTGGCTGTTGCATGCATGACAAGCTCCACAAGGCTTGCTACGTGGTGGCAAGAAAAACAGAAGAATGTACCCTTAAACTTGTCTACTTCTCCAGCTGGTGTTCTATGGTTTGGGTGAAATGGACAAAAAAGGATGTAGTCAGTATCAATCTCGGTCTCTACTGTGAGGCCTGAACCTGTGAGAACTCGTTTGATTTGATCTGGTGAGTATGTATCACCTTTGACCCGTCTATTCCTAGTATCCATTCGCTTTTTCTTTTCCCTACGTAAATTCCATATACAGATATTTCAAACTGAAAGTATCTTGCTTTTTCATTATAGCTTGTTGTGAAGTCTAAGTCAATATCCAATCTTGGAACGTATCCAGACATTCTCATGCTAGTCCAAAGCAACCTTACGTACTCTGCCTTTAGACGGACAATCTGAGAGTCATCGTGAATGATTCCACTTAGACCAAATTTCTTTATTGGTTTATGATGTACATAACTCATGTAACAATTATACTAGTTATCTTCAAAATCTCGGTACTTATAGTAGCCTTTATCAAAATCAGCTTGCACAAAGAATTCCCCCATAAATCCGTTACGGTTCTTTCTAAATACACACTCAATAACATCGGAGTTTGGTCCTCGTCCTAGAGCCATAACCCAGTCGGCGTCATAAGCAATCTGACGGCTCCAGGCAGTCTGACCTAGGGTTGGCACAGTATCTAGCTTTGTAACGTCATCTGGAGTCGCTGAGGAGATAGCTATGATAGGAACTTCCTCAGAGATAGCCATGAGCTTTAGTTCACGAGAAAGGTTCTTCATACGAACAGTCTCACTGTCTGCCTTTTGATTAGGAGACATCAGCTGTAGATAGTCAACAATGATGAAGTCTGGCTTATACTGGTCAATCTTTCCTCTAAGAACAGACGGCGTTACTTCGCCACCAGAGTCGTTAGAGATAATGTGAAACTCTGGTTTGCCAACAACTTTATCTTTGTGCCATCTCTTTAGGTCATCGATATCCACCTGCCCAGCACTTAGCTTGCGGTGTGAGAATAGGCCCTCGCCCATAATTGTAAATACTCGGTTACGCACTTCTGTCTCGCTCATCTCAAGGCTTACGACCATTGGAGACTTTCCCTGCTTCCATGCCTGTACAGCAAAGTATAGGGATAGCCAAGACTTACCAATACCTGGATAAGCAAGGAAGACACCAAGCTGACCTGGCATAATTCCTGCTGGCAAATAGTCATCAAAACCTGGAAGACCAGTCTTAATTCCAGTTACACCTAATTCAGCTAGTTCTTTTTGTTTTTCATAATATGCTACTGCGGATTCTAGATCTGTAGCATCAATATCTCGAATAGCAGCTGAGCCTTTCTTTAGCTCTGCTGTTTTGGATATAAGTGTTTCTAGAGCTTCTGCAGACTTGTTTAGCTGAATGTCTGCTGCTGCTGTCCTAAGAACTTCCTTAAGGCTATTATTCATGTACTCAGCCTGGAGCTCTTCTAGATGATACTTGGTTGCACCAACGCCCTCGGTTGGGGAAAAGTCTCTAAACTTATCTACAACAAGGTCTAGTGGTGGTGTTCCACCATTCTTCTCAAAATAAGTTCTGATAAACTGCCATATATCTGAATGGCTACTCAGGATGTTGTCAACGTTTGCTTGCAGTAGTACATGGACTTGCTTGTCCTTAAGTACCGCTGTTATTAGCTTATCTTCTGTATTACTCACTTAACCACTTCTTCGCTTGTTGTCTACGCTGTTGGCGTTCGACTAGATCTTGTTTGTACTGGTTTTGACGTTCTATAATTTGATGTGCGTAGTTTGCAAAATATTTCCAATTTGGATTTGGTGCAACACTAAAGTAATATTCTAGCAGATCGTAGCAATCTTGTAAACCATAAGAGTCAACTAAAGCATCTGCTGCCCACTGCTCTACATTTAAATTTACTTGCGGCTTTGCTTCAAACTTTGCAGTATGTAGCTTACTGTATCTGCTTAGCAAGGCAAACCGCTCCTTGCGGTCTGCCATTACTTATCTTCTAGCTCAGCCGAGGCTTCCTTGACTTTGTCCGAAAGCTTATTCTCTACAAACTCATACACCCTAGCAAATGCCTGCTCAGTATTTTCACCTTCACGCTTGTTATCAGTTACCTCTAGGTCAATACGTAGTGATTGAAAATTTCCTAGATTAAGCGTGTAGCCTAGTGCTACCCTAACCTTTGTCTCTTCGTTATTCATACCCTGTTCTTTCTCTTAAATTGATTCAGACCAAACTGGAATGAATCTCCCATCTTCTGTTCTAGTATAAGTCAGTATACCATCACCCATGCGCCTTGTCAACTCTTGCAATGATGGCGTTATGTCGTTTGTAATCAAGCCATCGTTTCGAGGTCTTCCCATGTGATAGGTAGCTAGTATATCACGAATCTCTTTTACTTGTGACTCAGAATAGTAACTTCTTACTTGCCAGGCTGTATTGCCGCCCTTTTGAGATCCAGTTGGTCCTGGGATCACCCCACGCTTAACTAGCTGTGGCATATATTTCTTGTGCCTATTGACAAGGTCTGCAGCCTCTCCTACAGTGTAGGCTCTTTCTCTATTTTTCTTAAAGTCTCCGATAAGACAACTTTCAATCCTATCGTGTATAATATTATAAACAGACATGATTCCATTTGAACGGTTAATGTGATGAGATCTCACAAGGTCTCCATTTAAGAACCAAACTTTTTTATTACCAGGAATTATTGGAGCAGAGTTATACTCTTCCCTAGTCCTATATCCACGCTTTGGATTGGGTGCCATGACTACCTATTAGTTCGGAATACCTATAGCAATGACATTTACGGATACAGATACTTCACCAGAAGTTCCAAACCTTACTAAGCCTTCAACTCTAGACGTAGTGATTGATGTCAGGATAACTGAGACGTCCTTACCAGCTGGAGTGCCACCCACGTTAACCAGAGTAGCTGTGGCTACTGGCGAATACTTAAAGTCTGCGGGGAAATCATAGAAAAAAGACTTTTCATTTCCAGCAGTAATAATACTGTTATTCGCAACTGGAATGATTCCACCTAGAACCTTGGCATCTGACGTACGAATACTTTGCTTTCCAGTAGGAGTGTCTAGTGTTGTATACTTCGCTGAAGAAGGAATAACGCTTGCTGATAAATCATTAATAGCATTAGCTAACTGGTAGACATATGCAAGATCTAGAGGTTGTCCTCGTTCTGGTAGTGGAATAATAGCCATAGATTAATTATACCACATTCAGGTCTTCTATACCAGTCTGAGCAATTACTAGGGATGGCAAAACTGATGTTCTAGGTACTGACAGATTTTGAATAAATACCTGAGCAGATACTTTCCCAGAAGGAATTGGTAGTGTAATGTAGTTACCAGAAACTGTAGCTTTGTATTCTGGAATACCAGTACTACCAGGATTAGAACCCCAAGCAACCCAAACATCGTAAGACTGTGTTGATCCTGGCTCTGTATCCCAAGAAACATTAATCATGCCATTTCCACTGGCAAGAGATATTCCGCTATTATCTACTAGCTCGAGAGCCTTAGGCCCCAGAAGGTATTGTGGTGACCAGTGAGAGGTTCTGTTCTTATCTTCAGAGACTATCCTAAATCTAAGAACATACTTACCCTCATCATAATTTATTGGTGGCAAATCTGATTGCTTGATGACAATCTTTTTAATTCCCGAATCTGCCATTACTGAACATCCATCGAAAATCTAAACTCTACCAAGTTTGCAGTATTTGGAGACTTTGTAATTGGAAGTCCATTATCAGTTTTAGTAACTGTGTATCCAGTTAGTCCATAGACTGGACTTATTGAATTGAGATTTTCGATTCTCATTGCATCTAAAACAACATAGTAGTCAGAAGATGGTGACCCGCCATCTATAGCAGAGGCATAGACCTTTACTACACTGGCTCCTTGCCAAGAAAACTCAGCACTCTTGTCTAGCTCTTCAAGCTTTTTGCTCACAACAAAGTACCTATTATTGGTAAAGTCATTATCTACTGCTGTCAGGTGTGTCTTAAATCTTGCATACTGCTGAGAGGCTCCACCCTCTGGAGTTGAAAATTCCACAATTATTTTTACATCTGTTGGTGCTGAGCTATCGGCATCCTTGTTTACTACAGAAAATGCTAACCTTAGCTCATCTTTGGCAGAGTACTTATCTAGATTAACAATGGTGCCATTGAGGTGAATGTGATTTGGATTATAGTCTACGCTAAGTGGATCATTATCTATGTAGATATTATCTCCAGAACCATAAACAGAACTAGAGTCTCCCCTCATGAAGATTGAGCTATTTAAGAATCTAGGCCTTTCGTTTCTTCCAGTTCTTGTTCCGTTATCTAAAACAACATCGTCGGCATTTGCCTGGAAAACTTTTTCGACAACATTAATGCTTGTCTCAAGAGCGCCCACTGGTGTTGTTCCATCTGCTAGCTTATATAGGTCTTGTGGGTGTACTGGAATATCTGTAGCAGATGTCTCCGTATGATACTCCCAGTTTTCAGAGTTAGTAAATGTGTAGATGTTGCTGCTTTGGTTTAGACTGGTTACAGGATTTGTTCCAGCAGAGTATACGCCGATCTCTGTAATCTCATATCTTTCTGCGGTTGGCAGCTCAGAGGTAAAGACTACCTCTGTATACTGTATAGGATTTCCGTTCACGTCTAAAGTGACATCTCCATTAACATCTAATACATTTTGAGTAACATAGCCTTTTGATATAATCGGTGAACGAAACATTTCAAAGTCTAAAGATTGCTTAGTCTCGTACTCTGCAGTATTAAAGCTATCCGATGCCCCTAGAGGAGCCTTTCCGCAGCCAAATGCCAAGTAAGAAGCGTACGACGGTACATTGCCTATTAGGTATTTGGCAAGAATGTCTTTTCCAGTATTAGTTATCATAAGAACCTCTAGTATATTGTATCATTAATAATGTCTCCTGCACTTAATATTTGTAATTCTACCTGCTCATCTTCTGCTAGTCCAACTAGCTCTATAACGATAGAGTTGTTTTGGTCTACATAAATGTATAGTCCTCCAAGCCCATTACCCTCATTTGGTAGGTAGTCCTCTAGCTTAATTGCAAAGTTATTGAAGTACGCTTTAGATGAATTTTGTACTGGAATGATAGACTGTGGTCCATACTGAATTGCTAGCTGAGAAAGATTTTTGATTGGTTGATAAGATGCTGTCTGCCCATTTACAGTATCGTGTCTAGATATGTTAATAATTTCTTGGGCAGCTATCTGTTCAAAGTATAGGTTTGTAAGTGTCTCATTAACCTCTAAAGCAGAATTTCTGCGAATATAGTCAGCATCTACAACGATATCTGGCGTTGCTTCTTTTACAGCTGCAGAGGTTGCAGCTGATGGCGTTGGTAAATCTGGAACTGCGGATACCATAACTAAACCACCTCACTTAAGTATACTGTCATATCTGGTCCTGCTGGTGTTCGTGTGTACTCAATATTGTAAACTACAAACCTTTTGTCAGAGCTTACAATCAAATCATTTCCGTCTATGTCTTGATAATCTACTTGTACCAGATCTCCTAACTGAATCATTGAGTTTGGAAACACCTTTATTCCGAGAGATACCCTTGGTTTCATGACTTTTGATACAATCCATTCCATCATGTCAGACGCTGCGTCTTGGCTTTGGATATATGGTGCATCTAGAATAAACTCACTCTTTCCATACCTAGTTCTACTACTCTTAATTTTATTGTACTGCTCTTGAATAACTAGTGGAGAAATAATTGAATTATCCTTATTGATTATTGGATCTGAGAATTGACCTCTATTGCTAAAGTGATCATCAACTGTCAGCTCTGTTGCTGAATTTTGAGTAAATGTTGCACCCTGAATAAGAAGCACATTTGCACTGCCCTTTTCAATAATTATATTTGTGTCTGTTGTATTGAACACCAAGAATTCTGCCCCATAGGCTCCTGCCATAAACCCAGATATGGCATAATTTTTAATTGTAGAAAAGTTTGGGGCAAGTCTAGCATATAGTGCTGGGTATGCCTTATCATATTTTATATTAAAATAAGCTGCTTCTCTCATGATTGTTCCAAACTCGTCAAAGTATACGTTGTACTTTGGCTCTTCTGCGGGGCTTATGCCAGAAAGCATTGTAGACTGAATAATTCCGCTTAGGGAGTACTTACTAAAAGCATCACTAATGCTTATCTCTCTTGACCCAAAGATACTACTCGATGGCAGGTCAACAGCTAGTGCAGAGTTTAATGCGTAGTTTGATCCAATTGCATAGATGTTTTCGAACATTGCCTTTGACGATCCTCTCACAAACAATGCCATATTGTTGTATACTGGCAATGGTGAGGAATCCTCTACAACCTTAACTAGAGTTCCGTTTAGATATAGGTAGAACTTTCTGACTGACCCAACCTCTTCATATTCCACAGCAAGTTCATATACAGTTGGATTTTCTTCTGTAACTGCACGGTATTGTCCAGCAAAGTCTCCGCCGTCAACTAGAACATTCGCTATTCCTCCATAAAGAACTACAGGAATAGCCTCTCCAGTACTAGAATCTTTCATTACTTTATAGAAAACAAGATTAAACATTGAGTCACTATTTGATAGATTTTTGGTATCTAGTGTGTCTAGGGCTATTAGCTCAAAGTAGTATCCGTTATTAGTTTCTGGATTTATCAGACATGCTAAGCCAGCGCTTCCACCACTAATATTGTTATAGTATGAGGCACTTCCAAATGGTGTCTGAAATTTTTCTTCGTTATTCTCGCTTTTGCCAACAATCCTAACTCTAGTTCCAAAGTGCTTAAAGCTATCATTTAATGGCTTGTGGACATATGATACATAGTTAAGTGGATCCTGCGTGCTAGCAAAGTTTCCACCAGACATAACTAACGCAGATGCCTGTACAGTGCTAGTATCCGTAGATAGCAGTCTATTAACTTCAACATCTTTGGGGAAATTTGTTCCTAGGTAGTTCTTAATGATTCCATTACGAGATGTTGAAACAGCTACCGCATTATTTACTCCTGCAGCCCCCTCTTCAAGAGTTATACCTTCTAGGCCAGCTGTTAGGTTTCCAGGGTCATCAATTCCAAATATCAGGCTAGACTTCATCTCGCATGATTTTACGTTTGAGTTATCATACCAATAGCTATCCAGCCCTGCAGTATGTTTTGCAATGGTTGTTCCAAATTGAGCTCTACCGTTATTATAAATTTTCCCTGGCTTCATACGTACGTTGCCATCTATAGTCTCGTACTCAGGCTTAGTAAAGATTCTAACTAGTCCAGTTGCATACATCTTTCCGTTAAATGGAATCTTTGAGAAATAGCTTTGATATTCCTTAACATTAGTAATCCATACGTTACCATCTACAGACTCTGATTCTGGTAATCCTGGAATGCTATATTGAATAGCGTCGTATCTTATTATTTCTCCGTTTGCGTAAAGGTACCCATTATATCTGGCCAGAGGGGTGATAGCTTCTCCCATATCTATGGTATTATTTATAATTGTATTATTTACCACAGATGGCTCTTCCGCAGGAATATCTGAGTTAATTGGGAATGCACCTAAGCTATAGGCCTCCTGGGTATCCCTAACCTCATTCAGTGACTTTATGTTGTTTTCTGGAGAAACTTCCCATAGCTCAGATATCTGGTATCCTAGCGGTCGGTCTCTGTCTTGCTTAATTGCTTCAGAGGTATTAGAGATGCCTCTTTGAATGTATCGAGGACTATACTGAATTGATCCATCGTTATATACCCTGTTTTCTTGAAGCGCAAAATCTATAATGTTAGCTCTAGATGAAGATATTGGCAAGTTCTTATATGCGCCTTGTCTTTCTGAATCTGAACTACCTGATAGGAAAATATCTGTCTCTCTTTGTTCTACAGTTGCCATGAGATATTCTTTTGTCATAACAATAAAGTTGTTATACTCATCAAAGAACATGGCGCTCTGAGTGGAGACGGCGATGCCCTCCAATACCTGAGCAAGACTCTGGTTTGAATCTACAAAAAAGAATGGGATTATTGGATCTGCTTGCCCCTCAATCCTCTTAATAGTATAGTTTGATATACCAACATAGTCCATGATTGTAGATATTGCATAGCTAAGAGATGTGTCTGGAATCATCAATTCGGGAGCTGTTGTTGACTCTAAGTAAAAGTATAGATCTCTTAGTGATAGGCTAATAGACCTATTGGTGATCTGTGTTTCTGGCATACCATCTACATAAAGAGTTTTTAGCGGGATGTAGTACTCAAATGAGCTATCCGTTTTTACAATATCATAGAACTTTAGCTGCAAGTTTTGAGTTAAAAAGTCTTTTACGATGCTACTAGAATTAATTGAGCTAAATGCAAGCTCTGAGTCAAACAAGTCTAGTGTTCCTAGGGAAGCTAGTAGTTGTCCAACTGGGAGCCCCGTTAGACCTATATCAGAAGCTGTCTTATTAATGCTAAAGGACTTAGTCATATCTGTAAGGTCTGCTGTAAGCCTTGGAGACATCTCTATAAGGTCAAAGGTAGCGTCTGACTTATTCATTGTGTCTACTAAAATCCTAATACCAGAAATATTCTGAAACTCCACATACTCTGATGTTCCATTTATGGGGCTTGTGTAAGTTATCGGATCTACTAGCTTAGTGACTAAATTAGTTAATCCACTAAGGCTTTCATCTTCTACTAGCTGCCAACCAAATGTTGGGCTGAACATTTCAAAAGTTCCAGATGCATCCATCCAGATATAGTATATTCCAGTTGACTCTTTATAGTTCTTTACCAAGTATGTTTCGCCAGAAGTTCCAGACTCTGGAAGTAAGCTAGATGAAGAAATCTCTCCTACAAGAAAAAAGTCTTCACGGTACTGCTCTGGTACTATCAAGCCATACTGAAGCTCTACATAACCGTCCGACTTAATAATGGCAGATCCGTCTGACCTTGTAGAGTTAGCATCGAAGGTAACTGCGTCAATCCAAATATCATCTTTTAGGTACTGGACTGACCACTTTTGAGGAACTGTCTTGTTTGCATCACCAAAGAATGGGTCCTCGTAACTTCCTGCGCTGCTGCTAAATGGACCCAGGTTAGTTGTGCCCACATTGGTTTGCATTTTTAGCACAATCCTATTTGACGGAACGGGGCTATCGTAGACAACAAATGGGGCTGCATCATCTATATAGTACAGACCATTGGTTAGCTGGTTACCTATACCACGCTCAGTGCCCTCATCTAGCCTATAGGATGTCCAGTATTTAAACTTATCATCTCTGTGACCCATGTAGTACCTTGGCCTTGTGGCCATGCTACTATTGCTAAAGTGCAAGTAGTGCTGGTTAAAATATCTAACCTTATTAATACCAGATCTAGGTCTGAACCTTCCTAAGCAATCTTCTAGAGAATAGAGCATTTGCTCTTTCTGCTTTTTAGACTTAAACGTAGTCGGAGTGCCGTCGTCCTCAAATCCTCCGTCAATTACCACATCAGAGTCTGTTGCACCTGTGTAATAATTTCCAGTATCACTGGGGTCAAAGGTGTTGTTCGCTACCGAGTATATAGATCTGCTTGCAACTGGCAGACTTGCAGTCTCTGATGGACGATACCTGTAGTTTCCAATGTGCTTTATATTACCTGGAAGATTAAGGTTCCACTCAGCTACGACCTTGCTGCCACTGTTTACTGTTGAAGCAGAATTTAGGTAAGACTCTAATTCGGTGTTTTGAAACATTTACACCTCTTCAAGTCTTATGTTTATGTTCCAGAAGTCATAGGTTCCATTACCACGCTTCTCTACTGAGTAGTCAAAGCTGGAGATAAACATCTCGACTACCTGGCTGTACTGATCTAGCTGACTATATGCTGCAGGAATTTCTCCGTAGCTCTTGTAGTTGTCATAGGCTAGGAATACCCAAAAAGAATCTGTATGATTATTGTACCAGTCTAGAAGCTCTACGCCTCCAGCACCATTATCTGCAGTATACTCCTCGGTTTGAGCATAGGTAGTAGTTCCATACTGTGAAAAATTTGGAGGTCCTACAAATGATCTAGAGGGCAACATATTCCATGAAAGCGATAAGTTTAGCTTGTCTGCTACATGATAGGACCTCATTCGTCCATTAATCATTCTTTCACGATTCTCAATCCTATCTACAGAAAAGTCAATGGGCCCTCTATTATGATCTGATAGGATAATGAACTGGTCTGACAAAGATGCGTCACCGCCAACTGGAAGAGTCTGGCCTACTTCGTATCCATCTGGGTAATACAAAACTTTTTCATTTTCAGTACCCTGATCGATAAGCTGAAGAGTACCAGGGTTCTCAGAGAATAATACTCCCTGTGGGCGAGAATACTTTCGCCTATTAGTCATGTAAGCCTGTGTAGCCATTAGAACCTGTTGCTCCTCATTCTCTGTGCGTCAACCTGCTTTATCTGTGTCAGAACTGCCTTAGCAATTTGGTCTGCATTTGCATCTGACTTAACGTTAACGTTTACCTCATAACTATTATACATGTTACCGCCAGGGTTTGCACCACTATTGATTGCCTTTAGGTTATTTGCTCCAAATTTATCTACTGCAAACTTACGAACTACAAACTCTCCTGGGGTCAGCATTGCTGGTATTGTGTCCGTACCTCTTGCAAACCCTCCAGCTGCGAAGTACTTAGGAACCTTTCCTCCACCTGACATGAATAGACTTCTGTCTACTCCAGCTGCATCCAGCATCTTAATTAGTTTGATATTCTCGCTTATAAGTGCTTTATCTGCAACAGTGGTACCAGCTGAATCTCTAACAGATGTTCTATTAGACTTGATCTTAGCTATTGCTGCATTTTGCTCGTCCGTCAAACCGTTGCCTGGGGCCTTTTCTTCTACTACAGAGTTTCCTGCATAGGCTTCTTTGAGGCCAGGGATTAGATTTAGTGCATCCTGAATTGCTTCCTTGTATCCAACTGCCTCAGTTTTAGCTAGCCTAATGCCACTTTCTACCAGAGACCATTCTGCCTTAGTCTTTCCTAGATACCCATCGGTGCCGATAGCTTCTAGTGCTATGTCGCGCTGCCTTGTTAGGTCAGCCAACAATTCCTGATTTGGCTTTAGTCTTTTCTGCTCTACTTCTGCGATTTGAATCTGTAGCTGCTTTAACTCTTCTTCAATCTGAAGCCTTGTCTTTCCATTTTCAGAAAGCACAGAGCCAAGCTCTTTTTGTCTTGCGGACTCGATAACATCTTGAGATCGTTGTTTTTGCCTGTCTGCTTCCTTGCTTCTTTGCTCCTGAATAGCCTTTGCTGCTGCAGCCACGTCACCAGAAGCTAGTGCAGATGCGATATCTAGCTTACCCTTCTCCTGCTCTGCCATGTCAGAATTAATTTCGTACATCCTATTAAGAGATTCAACTCTATCGTCGTACTTCTTGTTAATTACCTCTTCTTGCTGAGCAATCTTATCTAGGGAGTAGTTTAGATCTCCAACAACAGACTGATAGTCCGAGATCTGCTTTTCTGCAAGAGGAATAAGACCACTAGTAGTATTTGTTAGGTAGTCACTGGTAGACTCAAATGCTAGGTTAACAGCTTCTTCCTGTGCACTAAATACCTCTTTAATATCCCCTAGTGCTTTAGAAACTGCGGATGCCATTCCGTCTGGAGTAGACCTTGAAAAATCTTCTTGCAAGCCCTGTAGCTTTTCAAAATTCTTTATTAGCTCGTCAACTTCACCTGTTGTTGCAGCAGTAGCAATTGCATATGCAAGAGAAGCATCTTTTACGACATCAAACGCGTCAGCTGCTGACATGCCCTGAGATGTTAGCTTTGTCATGGCAGTTACCTGCTTATTGACATCTGCAATCCCCTGAGTAAGACTCATGCTGAAATCGCCTAGCTTAATCTCTGAGTATGCCTTGTTTAAAGCCTTGCCAGCTGCGGTTACCTTAAGTGCACCGTCCGAAATCTTTACAAACTTTGAACGAGTGCCCTCGTCCATTGCCATTACTGCATTTATGAAATCTGCACTATATCCTGAGAAAAGTAGTTTTTGATCTGTGCCAAGAAACTTAGTAAGACCACTCTTGATTACATCCGTAAGCTCTGCTATTCCGCCCTTAGCGTCAATAGACATGTCCCTCAGCCTTTTTAGCTTTTCTAGAATTGCGTCTAGTGGATTAGTAACAGCGGAGCCAGTTGAAGTTGGGGTAGTTGGCGTAGTCTCTTTATTTACCTCATCTATAAAGCTACTGCCCAAACTTGGAAGATACGTCTTTGTAAACCAGTTTCTTGCAAGAACCTGAAGTACCTCTGGCCTAGAGGCAAAATCGCTAAACTTAGTTCCATTAATTTCTGGGTTTATGCTATTAGCCTTTGCAAGAGCTTGCTCATCTAGAGAACCTCCAGTTTCAAAAAGTGTTCTAAGAATTGTGGTGTATGTTACTTTGTTGTCCTTGTCTAGGCTGTCAAAATATTCTTGGTTTGCTTTAATCGCATCCAAAACTGAAGGCTGTACGGTTCCTTCTGTTACAAGCTCCTGTATAACCTTTACCGACAAGCCATCTGTTTTTTCTCCAGCTAAAGCAATTGCGTCCAAGTCTTCAGACATGCTTAGCAACATATCGGGGTTGTCTTGGTAAAATGCAAAAAGATTAGACAGTCCTTCTTCGCCAACAAGTTCTGAAAGCCTTGCTACTTCGGAAAAGGCGTCTAGAAGGGCAGTGGCCTCTGTAGAGTCAAGGGAGTTTATGGTATTGAGAAATTCAACATCCCTAGATGTGTTTATGCTAGAATCTGATAACAGCTGTCTTACGTTCGTAGTTTGCCTGTCACCAGTAAAGAATTCAGACAAAGCCATGGCCCGATTACTCTCTACGACCCCCATCTTAACAATCATGTCTATGACTTTTTCTGAATTTTCTCCATTTAGAATATTATTAAGCGTCATGGCTTCAATGTCACCAGAGAGTAGTGATGCGCTAATGATCACTTCCTGCTCATCTGGCAACTTAGCTACCTTATCTAAAAGTGCACCTGAAATTTGTGAAAGAATTGGGTCGTCTTTAAATTTAGCTTCAATCTGCTTCTTAAACTGATCTAAGACTGCTCCAGAGTTTTCTAGCCCCATAACAGCAGATGATATTTCCTGCATGTTTCTAGAGCCTTCCTCCATCAAAGCAGCCCTGTCTACTATGTATTGTGCCTCGAGCTTGTTTGCCTCTTGCTGGTCCTTTGCTGCCTTTGCTGCCTCAATTCGCTGCTCATAAGAAAGCTGTAAAGAATCTTCTTGAAGTTTTTGGTTATTAATTAGAGATGTTGATACCGCAAGAATTTCGCCAATTCGATTAGCGCTTGCAGGTGTTCCACTAGGATCTTCTCCACCGCCGATTGTGCCATACCCACTATATCCTGCGCCAAGACCAGAAATCTTATTTTCTGCATCTTTGATAACCGATCCAAAAATATTAGTTAGCTGCTGCCTAGATTCTTCAATAATCTTTACCCTAATGCCTAGAGGCTCTGTGTCCAACCTTTCGCCATTAGGCCCGAGCAAAGCCGTTAGTTGTGCATTTACATTCATACCAAGTCCACGGTCACCGATGGATTCTGCAAATGCTGCTGCAACGCTTCTGGCCTGAGCTGCGCTCATAGCTCCACCCGATACAGCAGAAGATAGCTGGTTTGTTAGCTTATCAATTGCGCCATTTCTGCCAAAAGTCTTTAACGCTTCAGCAAATGAGCTAGCAAGTTTTTTGCCATCTTCTGACTCAATAAAGTTATCTCCAAATGGAGTTTTTCCAGAGGCAACCTGGAATGTGCCGAAGCTGTCGGACCTTCTCTTGTCAAGAACTTGAGATGCAGTTGCTTTTCCAGCTGCAGTAGCGAACATGCCCATTGCTTCTGTGCTTGCACTAATAGCAGTGTTAAGTTCGTATGATTTCTTTACCTGATCATTAAATCGCTTGTTGATAAGGTAGATTGCTGCACCTAGTCCACCTAGAGCACCTACCACAAGTCCAATCGGGTTCATGAGCATTGGCAGGATACCCGCAAATGCAGAAAGCCCCATTAGAGGACCCATTAGCTTTTGAGAGATATCTCCTACTGGTCCTCCAACCATAGAGCCCATACCAGCTACCATAGAAGCTGCCCCTAGTGCTCCAAATGCTCTACCGCCCATTTGTGCACGTCTTTGTGCTCCAGCTTGCTTGCGTAGCTTCTTGTCTTGTGCTTCGGTAATCTTAGCTTCTTTACGAGATTGACTTCTAGTTCCTTCTCCATACGCCTTAGCATCGTCCGCACCATCTTTTTTAGCAAGCTTGTGAGGGCTATTTCTCTTGCGGTTCTTCTCGTATAGGTCAGACTTACGGTCTTTGCTTAGCTCCTTCTTCTGCCCCTTCTTATATGCCCTTACACTACTAGCGCCATCCTGCTCAGCAAGCCTCTGCTCTTTAAGCTTTTTAGACTTGCCCATTGGCCTTCTTGAGTTTCCAGGGCTGGTACCAGTCTCCCTAGTCTCTGTAACAGTGTCTGCTGCATCATCTAGAACTGACTCTAGCTTAGTTCCTCTTACCTTTGCTTTAGCCTGGTTGTATACGTTCTGGACGCTCTCAGCTTTTTTGCCAGTCTGCTCTTCATAATTTCTAGCCTGAGCCTCTGTATCAAAGAATTTATCTGCTTTGGAGTTTTTGATTAACCTAGACATTTCTGTATCTAGCTCTTTAACGCTTCCAGATAGCTCCTCTACGTTTCCGCCGCCGAATTCAATTGACTTATTCCACTTCTCTACTCCAGCCTCGTCGAATGTCTTTACTAGATCATCTCTTGATGCTCCCTTTCGGTCAAGTTGTGCGTTGACAGTCTGATCAATGCCTGCCATTCCTAGACCGCTCTTTACTGGGACGACTCTACCTTCTGGCAAATCCTTTATACCCTGCAGCTTCTTTGGACCCATCTTTAGGTCTCCAGACTCTACTGCTGAGATTAGCTCTTCTCTGGTCATAGATGTCCCAGATCCGAGATGTGCAAATGCCTTTGTTCCTGACTTTGCTGTTCCAGTCTTTGCCCTAAAGTCTTTTCTTAAGTTTTCTCCAGATAGCCCTTGGCTTATTCCCTGCTCTAGAGTTGTCAGGGAGTTCTTTACAGCTTCTGCCCCTTCTTTGGATATCTGTGAAAGGCTAGCCAAGATTCTCCTGGCTTCGCTAGCCGATACCTTTGCGTCTTGAAGCATTTTAACTGCTCTAGTTCCAACTCCTGGATTTATAGTATTAAGATCTGCAACTTGTGAAGAAATAGGCCTTCTTCTTGGTGTGCCAGGATCTGCCATTAGGTCTGGAGTCCCAGACGCAAAACCTGGAATGTTGTCAGCAATAATTCCCTTTATAAGAGCGCCATATTTTTTATTTTGCTTTACTGGTACAACAGCTTCTCCTGGAGATAGCATTGCTGGTACAACATCACCAGCACCCTTTGGTCCTGGTACAGAAACAATACCACTTGCCAACTTCATTCCATTGTTGCCAGTTCCCTTGGTAGCACGAGTTCCAGATGCAACGTTAAATCTGCTAATTGCAGTTGTTGCTTGTGTATAGGAGGCTATAAGGTTTTGAATAGCTGACTGCTCAGCCGTAAAAATATTGGTTAGGTTTCCATGCGTTGTTCCTAGCGCATTTGCTGCTGAAGTTGCCTGCAGGTGCTCTTGAGTCATGTAATCTAGCATGGAGTTTAGTCCAGTACCTGCATAGGCTACCTTTAAGAATAGTCCTCTGACTACACCGAACCCCTTAATAATATTAGCAATACCATTAGCAAATAGACCGAAGAGCATAAGTGCTGCTGGTGCTAGAAGTCCCAAAACTGCTACAGTTCCAGTTACAAATCTTTTAACGCCTTCATCAAGTCCATTGAATCTTTGAATAAGATCAGTAGCGAAGGATATTAGTGGCGTAAGCAGCTCTGTAAACTGCTGACCTAGTGGCACCAGTGCCTTTTGCAAGTCTTCTATAGACTTCTGGAACTTGAATAGTGGTGAGTCTTCAACTCGCTTAAGCTCTCGTGCGGATAGAATTGCTAGCTCTTCAGATGTTGACCTTGAAAGCTCTAGAACTCTTTGTGCCTGGTTTCCCTCAGCAACGACATTCTTGAACAGTGTAGAAATACGTGCGAATTGAAACTTTCCAAATAGCTCTTCAATAGCTCTTGCTCTCTGCAGAGGGTCTAGCGTGTCTAGGGAGTTTGATAGCTCTATAACTGCACCCTTGATGTTACCCGCATTGCCTTCTACAATTGCATTAAGATTAATTCCAAGCTGACCAAGCATTTCTGTTGCCTTGGTTGTGGGATTAATCATCTTAGCAAGACCAGACTTTAGTGCGTTAGCACCTTCTGAGGCGTTAATTCCACCTTCCTTCATGGCTGTCAAGAAGAAGGCTAGGTCTTCTACGCTACCACCTAGCTGCTCGATTACTGGACCAGCCTTTGGAATTGCAATGGTAAGGTCTTCAATAGATGTTACAGTCTGGTTCTCAACAGCGTTTAGGAAGTCAATTTTTCCAGCAAGCTCTTCTGCTGCAATGCCAAAAGCATTTGTAATAGAGATTGTTGTCTCTAGTGCCTCATTTTGTTCTACCCCACCAAGAACAGCTAGCCTTGTAGCCTGAGCAACCTGTGCTGAAAGATCTGCACCCATCTTACCCATAGCAGCGGCATCAGCTGCTAGGCTCATAGTATCTGCAACGGCTACGCCATATTTTGTAAACTCTGAAGCCAAGTCTTGAAGCTGCTTGACCATTTGCTCAGTTTCTGCTTCAGTCGTGAATAGCTCACCGTAAACACGCTTAAACCTAATTGCTTGCTCTTCCATCTCATTAAAGGTTTTCATAGCTGTAGAGCCAAGCACTGCTAGAGGAAGGGTAATACCAACCATTAGCTGGCGACCAGCCCATTGGGTATTTTTACCAAAATTTAGTAGGTTTGTAGATCCCTGTGTTAGTAGCTTATTGAATAGCTGTTGCTTTTGAACTGTCATTGCAACCTGTGTGCCAAGCTGCTGCATGTCAAGGGTTAGGGGCTTAACCTTGATAGCTTCAATTGCACCACCAGCAGTTCTGCCGAGACTTACAAACTGAGTCTGCATAGTCTTTACGCGGTCGCGTGCAACTAGCTCTATAGTGTCGAACTCTTTTCTAAAAGCACGACCAAATGTCTTTGATGTTGCAGCCCCATACTTGAAGTACTGACCTAGGGAAAACTTATTCTTTTCTAGGGCATTGGTGAAGCTGGATGCTCTGTCATTAATGCTTGTGAGACTAGCAGAAAACTGCTTAGTAGCATTAACCGAGTTTAAAAGATTTTTTGTTAGGTTGTCAGATACGGCTTGATTAGCTGCGTTACCTGAGTTACGGATACTTGAATGAAAGGCTGTTATCTGAGCCTGAAGACTCTTAATAGCTGACATTGCATTAGCAGTGTCAATATTTACCTGTATATTAGACCTGATATCAGCCATTCATTAAGCACCTCGTGTAGTTCTACTTATTAGGTAGAGTGCCACCCATGGCATCTGTCATATTAATTCCAGAGGCCTCTTCAATAATCCTATAGACGGTTGGCAGGTCTATATTGTCTTCTAATGCTTTGATGTCTCCTGCGATTTCAGGACTGTACTGTTTCATTGCAATTTGAACGCAAGCCATCAAAATGTTCATTGATTTATCATTATCATCTGCTACATCTGCAATTCCTTCAAACTTCTTCGTAAAATCACGAAGCAAAGAAATCTTCAATGGTCGCACATTAATTTCTGTCCCATCAATTAGCTTCAAAACCTTGTTTTCATTAACGGTTGTAGCCATTGTCTCCTCTTCCTATTACCAATTTGGTGATTATTAATTATACCATACAAAGCTTTATTTTAGCTGATTCTTTCGTACTCCAGGCCCATACCAATGCCGAAACCAGCCTCTTGAGCCTTGGTGCCTTTAAGGGATGTGACATCCTTTGTGTCTTCTTCTTTGGCACCGAATACCTTATCTTTTAGCTTAGTCCACTCGTCTTGCCTTGGAGCACCCTCATCTAGGTCTACGCCCTGTATAGCAGCCAGGAACTTCTTGTCAGCAGAGTCTGCCTCATTCTTTGACTCAAGAATGGCTATGAGCTCTGGCATAGATATTGATGTTTCTAGGTCATGGTAGTCTTTCCAGATACCCAGCAAAAATGCTCTAGACTCCAGACCAACAAGATCCAGATCTGACCAGCTTGAACCATCATCATTACTCTCTTCTGAGCCTGATGACTTTCCAAAAGATATTCCACCCGCTATCTGAACGACCTCATACATAGTGCTGATGTCCATCAAGTCTTCAACCTGATATGATGTTGCTATCTCGGGCAAATATTGCCTCATAGCTATTGCAACACAGTCTACTAATACCTGGATCTTTTCGTCTTCTGTAGATGCAGAAACAACATCTTCAAACCTGTCCATAAAATCTCTCAGATAGAATATCTTGAGGGGTGTTATATATAGGCTAGTACCGTCTAATAGCTCTATGTTTGAGCTTTTATATACTTTATTAGCCATAATACTATTATAACAAAAAACTGCCCCAGCCGTAGCCAGGGCAGTTCTATTAAGTTATATTGCAGCTGATATTAAACAGCTGGGATTGTGCGGTCAACGACCTTACCGTATGCACCAGAATCATTTGGTAGCAAACGGAATGATACGTCAAACATCGAAGCCTCATCGCGCTTTGCAGATACTGTAACGTTGTCAATTGACAGCGCACGGTATGCAACGTAGACGCGCTCTACCTGCTCTGTTGGAGCACAGTCACCTGTACCTGGACCAACAGCAACAAGTCCACGCTCTACTGGACACTCACCCAAGTTACCAGAGTTGATCAATAGCTCCTGAGAGTTTGACCCGATACCAGTTCCTGTAAGGGCTGATAGGTCATTGTTAGATGCAGCGATTGCAACTAGCAAGTTCTCTAGAGTAGCCTCAGCGAAAGTTGTGTTCATGTTTACCTGCATGCCCTGCTTGTATAGCTTGGCAACGTCAAGAACCTGGTCAACCTGTACTTCACCGAAGTCTGGCTGGAACTGAAGCTCCAGACCATTCATTGTGTAACCTACGTTTGTGAAGTCAGTATCGTCCGAGAGATCCTCACGGAATGACTGAGCAGCAGTGTAGGCAGGTAGATCAGCTTCTGTTAGCGTTGTACCAAACGTAAACAGAGAAGCGGCACCAACGATAATGTTGGTACTCGAACCACGTGTATATGCCATAATTTATTCACCTCATTTTCATTAGAATAATTGGGCGTTTGTTTCCTCAGTACTAATTATACAACTCTTTTATGATATAATTATGATTTATGCCAATTATAGTCAATAATTATTTTATTTCCTGCAAAAGTTCTTGCGGTTCCAAAGTCTATAATGTCTCTAGTCTCTTCTAGCTGATAAACTTTTATGTCATGAAAGAAAACCTCTGGTAGTGGATCTCCCGCATCATTAGTAAGTGGCGTAGCTGACTGCTGCCTTAATCTTATCCAGGAGTTTAGATCTTGTGCAGACTCGTCTCCGTTATCTAAGATATCCTGTATTAGCTGAGCCGTCTCGATAACAAAAGGTATCGGGTTTGCCCCTGTTGCGTAGAAGTAGTATAATAGCTGCTCAGACTTAATATGTGGAAATGGGCTTCTTCTCATTTTAAACATTCTGTCGTATACAGCAAACTGACCATTTCCATTAGGGAATGTTTCTGTTAGTGTATCAATATCTGTTGGGCTCGTAGGAAAAAATGGAAGAGTCGTGTCTCCGTCAAATCCGTTTAGTGGGTTTGCTGAGAAAAAAGTTGATACTTTCTCTTGCATGTATGCATTAATAAAAGCTGGTGGGTAATAAATTGCCATTATGCTGCTGCACCTCCTGATGCCCACTTGATACCAACCATTTTACCATAAGACTTTCCAGCACGCATTCCTCTTTGCAAATTGCTAGCATATGGGAATGGGTTCTTTAAGTAATCAAATATTCCACTAGAATTTATGTATGATTGTGTAAAGTAGTTATTAAAAAATGAATTAACAACTTGCTCAAATGAGCCGTTAGTCTCTATGCCGCCAGGGTTGGAAACAGTTACGGGACTACTGGTAAATACTTGCTCTCCACCGTCTTCAAATGCTAGAACCCTACCCTTAGGCCTAATTGTTACTGGTATGCCTTCTTCCATGATTCTTGCTTTATCATAGAAAGGGGTTGATGATCCTTTCTGAATTGTTGATGACTGCCTGAAGGTGGAGCTAAAAGATAGCCCGTTTCCAGTAACCAGATAGTCTATGTCAAATAGCCTACCTGCTGGTGTTCCTGTCATAGACCACTCATAAACATGGTGTAGTGCAGATGGGTTGACTCTTGCATTTGAGTCGACAAAGTTTTTCAGTGTTTCTATTACGTCCTTGCCTAGCTTATTTAGAATAGCTGGCTTAGCCAGCTCTGTCCCCTCTATGAATCCTTGAGTATATAATACAAGATTATTCATATCCTTTATTAGCTTAGAGTCGTCAAACACTACCTTCATTAGATATCTACCGCCTGATTCTCAGACCTACGTAATACTATCTTGTAATACTCTACGCCTCCGAATGGGCCTACGAATGGCTCTTGGCTAGCGACCTCAAAGATTGTTGACTTGTTGACTCTTGCTCCAGATGTTTCTACGTATATGGGGTTGCAGTTGCTATCTTTAATATTTGTAATAACAATATTGGTAATAGCATTATTTCCATCTTCAGAGGATATTCTTAAATCTGTTTTACATCTACCAACTAGAATCTTTTCTTGTGTAATATTAACATTGGGAGCTACCTCTTCCTTCAAGGCTGTGCCTGGAGCTGCTATGCTTACATGAATTAGGCGATCAAACATCCACTGCTTTTTGACATTTCCATAGGAGCCTTGCTCTACTATTGGGTGAAATATCTCTGCTGATAGTGGAAACTGGTAGTCTCCCGTATTACAGCCTGCCATTATAACACTCCGAGTTTGGTAATTGATTTATGATACTTAGACAAAATCTTATCAACAATTAGATTGCCTGTGCCCTCAAAGATTGACTTGTCAAACTGCAACTTAAACTGATCTGTATTGTAGCTTGTAATGTACCTCTTGTAGTATTCTAGCTTTCCACACTCAATGTCTGTTACTAGCAACTCTGTTGCTTTCACGATGTCTGAAGGTACTGTAGGATAGCCATGCTCAATTACAACCCTGTAATCGTTCCTCTTTGGAAAATCTAGTAGTGTATACCCCACAACTCCGCTATCTGATGCTGCAGCTGGAAGCATGATTGGTCCGCCTTCAAGTCGTTGGTTGGCTCCTGTAACCTCCACGACAACTGCTGTTTTATCTTTAGATACCCCAAAAGTTCTATCGGTAACCAATACATTATTTTCGTAAACCTCTTTTACCCTTACAATCTTATCCCACATTGGAAGGTAGTCTGTTCCATTTCCAGGAATCTCTAATGTCTTTTTTTGGTAATAGAATCCATCTGGAATGACTGAGTCAATGACTGCCCTGGCAAGCTCTTCGTTAGCTGCATAAGTAGCAATTTCTGTTGCAGTAGTTCCTTTTGCTGATGCTAGGACGTATGGCCTTACAACCTCATATGTGTCATGAATTACGATCAAATTATCTACAGTTGTAATTTCTACGTAGTAGTTATTGTCATACTTTGCGCTTAGGCTGATGGAAAATTCTTCTCCAGACTCTCCAGTAAAAGTTTGTGTGGATACAGAAAGGTCCGCCATATCTGTAATTGAAGCGGTAAACGTCTGACTAGCAAATCCAGTCGGGATCGTTAGCGTTGCCTCTACAACATCATATGGCGGAACTCTCAGTATTTCCATTATACCTTATAGCTCCCCTGAGACCTCAGAAGGCTCTGCCTTCCTGATGTGATCTCTTTCTAGCCACTTAGCTGCTTCTGACTCTGGTACTAGGTTTAGTCCTGTTAGAACTCTACCAACACCCACCCAAGTTACGTTGCGTGTTGAGTAAATTGCTACAACAGGCTCTTTTGGATTTGTAGTACCTGCTGATTTCTTGGCTTTCTTTGAAGTCTTTTTGCTTCCAGTTCCGATAACTCCATCAGCAACTAGCGCCATTGCAGGCTCAGTCTTTTCTTCTGATGGCTCTGGGGATGAGATTAGCTCACCCTTGTCCTCTACTGGAGCAGGCTCTTCGGCTACTGGCTCTTCAGCTGCTGGTTCTTCAGCTAGCTCTGGCTCTACGACTGATTCTTCTACTGGACGCTCCCATTCGGTTCCATCCTGTACGAAGCCATCGCTGTCGCCATCTTTTGCATTTTTGTTGTACCCTGCCATGATTCCTCCTCTAAGGCTCTTGTAATATTATAGCAGATAAAAAATGAAAGGGACAGAGGCCAGATAGCCCCTGCCCCTCTCAAGGTTATTTAGTTGGATTAAGCGTCAGCCGCAGCATCTGCATAAGCGATGGCGTCTTCCTCTTCCCACTGAATACCGAAACGTACGAATACGGTGTACTCAATGGTGTCCTTCTTAGCCTTGTACTCACGGTTTACAGTGATGTCTCTCTGGAAACCCCATACACGGTTCTCTGGGAATGTCAAGTCAACATATCCAGCTGGGTAGTAAGGAACTTCCTGAACCTCAATACCTAGAACACGAGTAGTGCGAGCACCACCGAATGTCTGAGCATTGCCAGCTAGGTACGCATCGCGACCTGCTGGTGTACCTGCAGCGCCTGCGTGAGAGCCAAAGGCCTCAGCAATTGCATCTGCAAGTGTTCCGTTGTTCTTTACGATGCCCTGGAATACGTCGGTACCTGCATAGAACTTTAGGTTGTTCTTGATTGCACGGTACTTACGTGGCATTGCCAAGATGATGTTCTGCATAACCTCTGGGGTCCATGCACCGTTTGCAACAGTAACAACAGACTCGTGTGATCCACCAGTCTTTGCCTTGTTAACAAAACCATCCATGATGGACAGGAAGTTTCCTGTTGCTCCATCACCGTTAATAGCTAGGTCTTCGATGTCATTTGCAAATGCATTTGTCATTAGACGTACTAGGTGGTCCTCAAGGGCTGCGCCCTCGACACCATCTTCGAGAGACTCAGCTGAGACCTCCCAGTCAAGACGGATCTTCTTTGTAGTAAGCTCCACCTTTGTAAATGACGCACCAGTGTTGGTGTAATCACCTGTTGCCTGTGCTGCTGCACGGATAACACGCTCTCCAACATTGACCTTCTCGAGCTCCATTGTGTTTGCACGCATAGTTACACGGCGTCCATCTTTGGCGAGGACAGTTGCATCCCATACGTAGTCAATAAAACGACGTGCCTGTTCAGGGCGTAGGATACCGCTACCAGTATCACCTGAAGGATTCACCGCGTTACCACCAGATGTTAGTCCCATGCTTGCGGTTGGGATGTTACCCAGTGTGCTTGCACCTGGATCTGTTACACCACCAATACCACCAGATGCGAATGCACCTTCACCATTGTATAGACCTGAATCAGCTCCTAGAGCATCTGGATTGTTTTTGATAATCTCTTCCGACATTTTGTCACCTCCTAAGTGATTGTTTGTCTTAATTAAATAAGTCGGCAGTTTTGAGGAAACGACCGCCCCATAGGGATTTCTGAACCATATCTGATTCAGTTTCCTGTACGACCTCGCCTAGATCGCCAGATTTACGGAAAGCGGTGTCGGCCTCAACAGCCGCGAACCTCTTTCCAAATTCGTTAAACTCACTCTTGGATGCAGTAACCTCGTCCTTTACGGACTTAATCTCTGCATTGGCACCATCAAGTGACTTCTTAAGTTCAGCAACTTGCTCGTTAAGAGACTTAACAACTGCTGAAAGATCGCTAAAGGCCGATGTAATACCACTCTGCAATTCTGCAACAGCAGCAGTAACATCATTTGACTTAGATACCTCAGCTGCATCAACAACCGCTTCGGAAGCATCTGACTTCTCGTCGTATGACTTGTCATCTTCTTCTTCCATGTCTTCTGACTTCTCTTCAGTTTCAGCATCATCTGCCTTCTCTTCCATGTCGTCTTCGTCCATATCATCTGTCTTTGCAACCTCAGCCTCGTCTGCTTTCTCCACTACGGATTCTGCAGCCTCAACTACGGCATCTGCCTCTGGAGCGATCTCGTCTGATTTTTCAACTACAGCATCTTCTGCTGCATTTGTGTTTTCTTCAGTCATAGGATCTTCCTCCTTGTTCATCTTAGAAAGATTAATGCCTTTAGCACTATCAACTAAGAACTTTATCATTTCTGTTTTCTCGTTGTCATTTTTTTCAACGAAACCAATGTTTTTCATGGCATTACCATTTATGGGGCTAACTGCCGAGTCTTCTTCTGAAATAAGAACCATACCAGAATCGTTATCCCAGAAAACATTTTCAATTTCTGTATCAAAGGCTTCACCTTTAACCATATCCACACCGTCAACTTTCTCAATAGACATGATGTTTGCAAACTGATTTGCAGGGGTATCTACCAGTGACAGTTCTACAAGGTCATACTCCTTGATAACTCTGATAGCTTTATCCATGTTCTCGTCATAAGCGTCGTCCCATTTGTTCATTCTTCCACCAATGGAAAAACCAGAAAGAGTTCCATCTAGAACCTTTTCCCAGGTGTCTTGAGCACCTTTTGAAACATATGCAGAAACATATACTCCAGAATAAAACTTCTTTGATTCTGGATCAAAGTACTTTTCTTCTTTAAATGCTACCATTTTTCCAACTGCAAGTGGCTGGTGCATCTCTCTAATATTTCCTCGAAAGCGTGTGAATGCATCTACAGATGCTTCTGTAGTAACAATGTCATCCTGCCTATCCACATTGTCGAGTGTGGCAAAGCCAGATACAATACGTCTCTCCTTGTCCACCTTACTGAAAGGCATGGACAGTCTAACGTTATCGCCATCTGTAATAAGCTGTGCTTTTGAAATAGTCATACTAGTTTATTATATACCCTTTTTTACATTTTCCTAACAAAATGGTAACATTTTATTCAGAAGATGCTCCCTCTCCCTGTGCATTACGTCCAGATATTGTTGCTGATCCATCGGACTGGTTGTTAGTCCTCTCTGCATCACGCGCTCTATTCCCTGCTAGATTTGCTCTAGCATCTGTTGACTGTCTTGGCGACATGTCAAATACTTCATCTCCTCCAGCACGCTGTGGAAGCCCTAGAGACTCTCTTGCTTCGTTAGGAGTCATAACCTGTGTCTTAATGTATCGTTCTAGGATCTGTGACTGAGCAATCTCATCTGTAAGTGTTAGCTCATTAAACTTAAATTCTAGCAGGTCAGTCTTTTCACGAACCAAGCGATTAATCATCTTCGCAAGGTTTGTTTGTGCTGGTCGTGCTACCTGCTCTTTAAAGGTTCGATCTTGTGACAAGGCTGCAGCAATGGATGATGCATCAGCACCACCAATTTTTGACAATGGTACTTGGTGTGCAACTAGGATATCATCCCTGTTTCGAAGCCTGTAATCATTAAACGACGCTTCTTGCACTCCGTTTTCAATTGGCTCCATCTTAAACTCTACCTTATTATTATCTGAATCTCCAGGTAGAGGAATATACAGCGTTCTGTGATTTTGACCCTTAAGGCTTGTTTGCAAAAATCTAAATAGCTTGTCCTCTGCATCTCCAGATAGCTTTGCACCCTTTAGAGTTACGATGTACCTAGGAGTTGCCTTATTTGCAAAGTAGTCAATGTTATACTGACTTGCTAGCTGATCTCCCTGTAGAGATGAAATAGCTGACATGATATCTGGAATGCCATAAAAAGTATTTAGTGGTGAGTATTCCTTGTAGTGAAGAATCTCGTTTGGTCTTGGGTCAGTAGTGATTGGGTTCTGATTCTTTGCCCCGAAGTTTCTAAAGTAAACAACCTTCTGGCCAATGATCTGAACATATCCATCTCTTAGTCTACGGACACGCATTGTTGTAGCAGGAATATGACCCAGGTAACCAATTTCACCGTTAGTCTTTCGTCCCACCTCAAGATATCCGTTACCAGTTGACTGAACATCTGTAAAAAACTTCATTAGTGTGTGAGTCACTGAGTCATCCTGATTAAGACTCTCAAGCCACTCTGTCAACTCTAGACGAGCTCGCTCTATTCTTTTTCGTGCTTTTTCTGTTGCAGTCTCATTTGTGTTTGACTCTAGTTGCATCAGCGCACGCTTGCCTATAGAAAAGTCATAACCTAGACCAACAATGTTTTCTACCTTTGCGTCAATAGCAGCATGGTTAGCAAAAGATGTGTCGTAGAAGTTTGCTAGCTCATAAAGATTCCATGGTGGAGTGATAACGTCAAACATTCCATATCCATTATGATAGACAGATCCTGGATTAATCTCCTTAGAGCTTGCTCCCTGCCCAGTTCTTACAGCACCAGCTGAAGCTAGGTATCTATCTGTTGGCTCAACAGCAACTGCTTTTGCCATTCGTGTGGCACGACGCTTAAAGTTGGCATCAATTCCGCTAAGAGACTTTAGGTTATCCCAGGTTTTATTAAATGGGTCTTTAGCCTTAAACTCATTTGGTTCTGGGTCAAACTCGCCCATCCTGGCATTAATAATATATTCTTGAGACATTATCCCTCATCTCCATATGCAGCAAGAGATTGCTTTGCAGCAATAACTGCACCGAGGTCATTCATGCTAGGGATAAGCCCCTCTTTCATCCTGTCAACTTGCTCTGAGTATTCTTCATCAGTTACTCTAGCTGTTCCAGGGAAAAATACTGCCTTGCCTTCTGGCTCTCCATGAAATCTTGCAGCTTCTTCTAGCTTTTGGATTTGACTTTGGTCGCCCTTGTTTGCTGGAATGTTAAGAACATTTCCGCTACCATCTGTAAAAAACTTACCATTTGACTTTTGCCAGGCATAGATGCCCCAAGCATATCCAGACTTTGGCATCATTGTTAGCTTAGCACTCTTTAGTGCTTGCTCCATAGCATCAGGCTTTTCTTTATTCATGACACTATTATACCACATTAAACTGGAGAAACAACCCTAGAGGACCATTCTGCACCAATATATGCACGATAAGCATAATTTTTAAATGATAAAGTACTAGAGTCGGATACAATAAACTTGTTTGTTCCTATATATGCCTTATATATTGACTCTAAATCGATCAAATATTGCTTTGTTGTAGGAATATATAAGACATTTTCCCAAGTAATTGCGGGAACTTGTGACAAAAAGTCTCCCCAGGTAGCTGGATTTATTCCTATGGAGTCTAGCATGCTCTCAAGCTCAGCCCAGGTTCTAAACTTTGTCGTCACACCAGTCTTATCAGATGTTATCCTGTATGATGATACTGAGTCTACAGATATATTACCAACTACATTTAAGTTACCAGTAAATGCATCAAACACGAAGCTTTCTGCTGATTGAATACCAATAACTGACCATTCGTTAGGAATTAAATACCCTGAGGAAACAAGACTACCATTTAGATAAACAGAGAGTCCTCCAACTGGCTGGCCATCAATATCTGTAAAGTATAGCCTACCCCTTGAACCACTATCATTGTCTGCAACGACATATCCATACACAGACTTGTTGTATGCCTGAATTTCCAAGATTCTTTCTGGTGTTTGATTAAACGAGAGGGCATTGTATTTTGTAAATAGCTGAATGGCACCAACTCTATACGACAAAGACTGCTCTGTATTAATTGGAAAAGATATTCCTCTATAGTCAGATGTCTCTCCAAGAAGCCTTATGCCTCCGTCGTCTGTCAGGTATAGGTAGGGTGTGGAGTTCTTGTAAATTTGTACAGGATTATTGCCGCTATAGTTGTTATATATTCCGCTTTTTAGGTATGGGTAAATTGATGTCCCCAGCTTTGTCTTAATTGCGGTTAGCTGGGTAAGCTCGTTTGCCTGAGATGCTATCTGTAGTGATTTAATTTTAACCTGCGATGACTCAATTCCAGGAATAGTTGCTTCTATGTGTATTACTATGGCTATCTTGCCAAAGTCTACCCCAGAAGGTGGAAAGACAACTGTTCCGTCAACAAACTCATACCTTGTTGATGTCCACTCTGATCCTGGAGAAATTGTTTTACTGATTGGAGCTGGAGCAACATTAGCAATGTTTTCAGATAAGGTGTTTGGGTTATTACCCATGTACTGAAATGACACATAGGTCCTTACAGAAGCATTTTTAGTATCAAAGCTCTCTCCATTAGTTGAGTATACAATTGGATTATCAATATTAAGCTGAAGGTAGCTAAGTCTATAAGACGAGTCTCCATCTGCATCAGATACTGTTTTTGCAAAATATTGTAGCGGAATATAGTCTTGCCAAGAAGAGTCTACCGAGACATCTATTCCAAATGACCCTAGGTACTCTCTAGGTATAACAGTATAGCTAGCTGTGTGACTGTAGAGCTGTGCTGTTGTAAAAGATGTGGGATCTCCTCCGTCAAGAAAGTCTGTTATTGTTGTATTGTAATCTCCACCGTAAATTTCTTCAGCACCATCATACTGATTAAATACGTTCTCTATGTTTGAGAGAGTTCCTGAGGAATTAAAATATGAGCTAATCTTTTGCAAATTTCTCTTTGTAGACAAACCTACTCTATAAAGTTTTCCAGTAAAACCATTTAAGAAGTCTACATCTGAGCCTACAGACATTCTTAGGGTGCTCTTAGATCCAAAGAATGTTGCAACCTTAGATCCATAAACAGATGAAAACTTATCTATATCAATTCCTGCAGATGTAGCCAACCCAACAGTATGTTGGGAGTCTGATACTACCGTTGTTATCTCTCCACCATAACTCAGAGTATAGAGGATCTGTGTTCCACTTATAGATATTCTGAAATAGTTCTTGGTGACAGAATCTTCAATTTTTAAAATTGTTTGCTCTGCATCATCATTAGACCTAAATACAACGTATAAAGCTTTTAGGTCTTGGCTTAATACATTTAGCGTGTTAAAGAATAAGTATCCACCGTTTGATCCATCTAGGGAAAGATTAACAAACGCCTTTGGGTCTGTTGATGACGCATTAGCAGATGAATTAGCTACCAGCCAAGATGCTTCCGTTGTATCTTTCAAAATTATCTCTGGTGACGAGTAAGTCGGTGCAGCGAGAATATTTGTATCTACAGAAAGATTTTCAACTATGCCCTGGTTCCATCTAGCCATATCTGGATATAGATAGTTGTTGGCATATTCTGAGTTTCTATAATCAATAATTGCAGAGGACCCTCCGAAAGAACTATTGTTGCTCTCTGGATACTCTACACCTTGGCCATATACAAACCTTCTCTTAGCCACAACTTCTGGTACAGAGTATGGATATATTGCTGGTGACTCAATCTCAAAGTATAGCAAGCTAGAGCTTCCATAAATGCCCAGCCAATCCTGGCTTTTTCCGTAGTATGTAGATGATAGATTGTTATTTTTAGATAGTGGCAAGTTTAAATTATTGCTATCCACTGAAATAGATGAAACCTGCTCTCCATTAACAAGTAGGCTGATAGAGTTTTGAACCAATCGAATATGGATCAGCATAGGTCTGCCCCAATTACCAACAAAATGCGAAATAGTTTCACTATCCACCTTTAGCGTGAGGAACTGCCCATCTACATACAGACCGTCATCGGATGATATCGGACCAAATATCTTTACTGGGGAATATGATGATGTGGAAATTCTCATCCAGAATTCAAACGTCATATTCTTATTTCTTCCAGAATCATTTAAGAATCCAAATCCTGGAAGTACTACTGATGGTCCAGAAATGTCTGGTCTAATTTTTGTAGCATTAGACGATCCATAAACTATCGGTAGCCCATCGTTATAAGCATTTAGCTGATTATCTGAAGCAGTATAGTATCCAGGATTTACTTTCAGACCATAGGCTGGTGCCTGGATTGCCTGAACATCTGCCAAGGCTATGTCTGAATTTGTCATTGAGTATAGGCTTGTAGTAGATACTCCAGAGGTTGTTGTGTTCTGATTCTCACTCCATTGTGCCATAGAGATACCATTAATATGACAAGTGTAGTCTCCAACTGATGAAGCATTAACCTTTATAACTACACGAAGATTTTCTACAGTAGCTGGTATTTCGAATGTCTTAGACAGAAATGCCCAAACTCCAGTTCCAGATATTGAAAAGTTTTCTGTGACTTGAGTCACTGTGCCATCAGTATACTCATATCCAAGGTCAACAGACGTTATAGCTGAGTTTTGTGAATAAAAGTATGATGAAATATTAAAGTTTTTCTTTGAAGGATCTAGGCTAGACGCGGCTATAATATCTGGGCTTATGGCAGTCAGCTGGTCTGAAGAAGCGGTGTCTAGCTGAATGGTTGGTGATACTGTTGGCTTTGATACATTAGATAGATTACTAGAAGAATAGGTTCCTCCTGATATTGACCAAGAAGTCAGTTTTTTATCATCTGAGGATAGTAGTGATAAAAAGCTAGCGGAGTCGTCTAACGGCCAAAGAGCTAATGGATGCTCTGAAAATACTTTCTCAGCATAAAGGTTAGACGGTTGTGACATAATTCTCCTACTTTATTTTACCACATTAAGTCTCTAGAGACTTCTGCCATTGAACACCGTCATAGTAATATACGGTGCCACGTGTATTCCAGCTTCCAGTGTATGTGTAGACATCTCTCTCTATCCACTGTGCACCATCATATATAAAAGCTCTTCCTCCAACATCAATTACACTAATTGAAAAGCTAGCTGTAGATATGTACTCGCTTGATCCATTATATGCTCTTATACTAAAGCTAAAGTTTCCTGCTGCAGATGCCGTTCCTGAAATTGCTCCAGTAGATGTATCAAGGCTTATCCCGTCAGGCAGTGTTCCTACTAGCGAGTAGTATGATGCATTTGATGCTAAAACAGAATCTGAATAGCTTTGTCCAACAGATAGCTCTAGCTGACTAATCGACTGGTCTATCCAGCTAGCAAGTGGATACTTAACTGTTGCTGATATATTAGAAGTACCGACACCCTCACCATTTGCATTAAATGCCTGAAATGCAAACGTATAGGATCCTGGAGTAGTCGGTGTTCCTGTAAACGAACCATTGCTAGTATTAAAGTTTAGACCTGGCGGTATAGATCCTGAAGAGGAATAGTAGCTGACATCACTAGCAGATACTCCATCGCTATAATAGTCTCCCTGCCTCATAGTTGTTGAGACTACCTGATCTGTCCATGTTGGATAGGGAATAGCTACAGATATTGTGGCGCTGCCATAAATTGTTCCTCCTGCACCAGTTGCAGAAAAGCTTACATTGTAGTTACCGCTAAAATTAGGTACGCCAGAGATTGTTCTACCAGAAGCAGTTATACCAGATGGTAGGCCACTCCAGGAGTAGCTGGTTGCATTGTTTGCTCCAATTGAACTGCTATAGTAATACCCTACCCTTCCAGATGTTGTTATTGTATTATCGTACCACGTAGGAGCAGCAGCTGTTGTGGTAAAGCTAACGCTTGTTGCAAAAATTGCATCTGATGGTGAATCAAAGAACATTGATGGGGTAGAGCTAGTTTTCGTCATGTAGGCATCTAGGTCATAAGTAGTTCCTGGGCTTAGCCCTGTTAGAGACCATGTTGGCTGGCTTAGCTGGTTAATAGCTGCTGACCCACTTGCAGCTCTAGTGTACAAATCTTTAAAGATATGACCGTATGCTGTAGCCCCCATAGAAGGACCAGAATTGTAAATATTAAAATATCCTGATGCTGTAGTTGATCCAGTAGATGTTACATATATAGCTATCTGTGCCATAATATTACCTACGCAGTCTTAATCCAGATATCTCCAGAAACCATTCCGCTAGATGGCGCAGTAGCCTGAACAAACAACTGCCTATTATTAATTTTAGATGCGTTAGTGGCGGTTCCTGTAAGTGTACCAGAAAGAGATGTGGCAGCGACGCTATTTGCAGAGATTGCATCTGCGGAAACAGTTCCCGTAAATGTTGGTGATGATAACTTTGCAACAACAGACTCATTGATGGCCACCTGAGTTCCATTAACAGTAATACCAGTTCCGCCAGTAATAGATACTCCACCAGCAAACTGTGTAATAGATATGTCATCTGTCCCAACAGTAAAGGTTGCGACATCTGCTACCGTAGCCACATATCCAGCACCAGCATTCAAAGTACCACTCTTAACAAAAAGATACATTCCTGGAATTTCATCTGCAGTATCGCACAGACTGCATCTACGCAATACCCAGGGTGTACTGGCTGAGCCGAGGTCGTGAATTACGTATCTTCCATTTTCTGCGGGGTCAGACTGATCTTTTACGAGAATTCCGTCTAGTAGATCCCAGCCAGTGGTGACATCATCAACACCTGGCCAAGTGCCATTAGAATTAGAGGTTAAGAGAGCTCCTACTCCTAAGGTACCATTAGTGTAAGTAGTATTAAGAGCTGCTGTTGTAGCTGCTTCGACTGCTGGTTTTGTTACAATTCCCGTGGCAACATTGTCAACGTATTCGATAGTTGCAAGAAGTGAAGTATCTGGTATTCCATGGACACCAGTTGTATCGGAATTATGTGATGATAAAGAAGTATTTGTATATGATGTAGCATTAGCTAGCTGAGTTAGGGGCACCTGACCACTAGCATCTAGTCCTGAAACTCCGTTGTTGGCCCCCACAGAGCTTGATAGGAGGTAGTCTGCAAAACTACCACTTTCAAAATATGGTAGATCATTCCATGCAGTTGAGCTATCGCCCATCTTAAAGCCAGTTGCTCCATCTGGTCTAACTTCTACACCGAGTTCTCCAAACTCAAGGATTGGGTTTGCAGAGATCCACTGTGCTGCGGTACCACGCCTAAGGGTAATTCTTTGAACTGTCAAGTTTAGTTCTCCTAATAGATATCTAAACTATTATACCATTAGTTGAAGGACATTTTGTTGTTTTCGTGCTTTTGGAGAGGTCCGCACACATTACAAGAATAAGCTTTTATTCCAGTTACTGGACACTGGCTTACTGTTACTTTATGTGACCTTGCCCAGCATAGCAATCTTTTCATCTAAGTGGTACCCAATGCTGCTCTTGGTCTGGTGCTTCGTCTTGGATTGTCTTGAATGGAACAATGTCATAAGCAACAGTAATTCTAGGACCATCCCAGTCCCAGTCACCCTGAGCATGAACGTGTCCCATTTCAGAGAGAATTGCTTTATTGTTTTTGTTTTCATTAATCTTATGTTCACCAAAAGTGTAGTAGTGTGTTTGTGATGGCTCAGCGTTAACTGCGTAATACCCGTGAAAGAATGGTGCCCCCGTAGGTGCGTGATCATGCCAGTCTAGCTTGCCAGTCTTTGCATAGTTTATGTTAAACCACCCTTGCAACATAAAATCTTGTGCATCAAAGTCTACGTCGTAATATTCGCATGCCTCTCTGACCATGACAGAGACTGCATTATAAAGTTTACGAATTCCTGGGATATGAAACTGAAAGACATTGTACTGTTGCCATTTCATAGTAGATACGCTGTTGGATTCTTTCCAAATGTCTGAGTCTCCTACTGGAGTTACACCCCAAATTTCTGCAGACTGAATCTGGTTGTATCTCTCTGTTAACTCTTTAGCTAATAGCTCTAGGTCATTTTCTAGCGTGTACTCAAAGAACCTGTGAGGCTGCGTTGATTGGCTTGCACTTTGCAAAGCATCTCCATTCTATAATATAAATATTATAGCATACAACTATCTTTTAAACTACTGGGAGCGTCCAGTTGGTGAGAAGTTGAATGGTGTAAAGCTAAATGGGGAGAAGTTAAATGGCGTAAATCCAAATGCACCAAATGGAACAAAGCTGAATGGTGTAAAGCTAAATGGAACAAAGCTAAATGGAACAAAGCCAAATGCACCAAACGGAACAAAGCTAAACGGTGTAAAGCTAAAGGTTGTTATGCTTGATGAATCGTTTGAGTATAGACCGACTCCATTTGCGTTTTCTGCTCTTACCTGGTATGTCTGAGATGTTCCACCTTCTTGGTTTACAACAACCGATGTATCTGTTGTAGTACCAGTCTTTCCGTCAGAAGATGTCCAAGTATACTGAGTGATAGATGATCCTCCAGTAGCTGGAGCGGTCCAGGATACTGTGTCTGTTTCTGTACCAGCCACGTTTGCAGAAGCTGATGGTGCTGGAGATGAAACTGATGGTGCAGCTGGTGTTGCTGGTACAGTTGTTATTGTTACATTCAGTGATCCTGCGGATGATGGGCTATCTCCTACGCTATTTGAAGCCACTACTGAGAATGACTGAGAGCTTCCAGAAGCTAGTCCAGTAACAATAATTGGTGAAGATGATCCAGAAGCTGTCTGCCCGCCAGAAGAAGTTACTGTATATGATGTTGCTGCAGGAGAATTAGCTGGCAAAGAGAATGAAACTGATACAGCTCCGTCATTGTACGCACGGTTTGTGCCTACGTTTGTTCCTGATACCCCCGTAGGTGCCAGTGGCTCCAAAAAGTCGTTAGAGCTCTGTGAGTTTGCACCCAGATTTTTTCCAATTGCCATACTAATTATCTCCTGTCGTAATTTTAGTTATTAAGCTGATGTGTCACCAAAGACTAGCCAGTTGTTAGCTCCACGCTTTAGTAGAGTAACAGATGACCACTGTGCACGTAGCTTTAGCCCTGGAGTTGCATTAACTGTAACTCCTCCTGCACCTGCGATGGTGACCTGGCCAGTACCAGTCTGAATTACATCTAGAGTAGTACCTACTGGGAAGTCTACAGTTGCATCTGTTGGAATCGTCAAAGTTGTTGCAGATGAACTGTTTACCTCAACAATTGTGTCACGCTCTGTAGTTGCAGATAGTGTGTATGATGCGGTCTTCTCAGAGATTGAGGTAATTGAAGGCACTCCAACCTTTGTCTGGGTTCCATCTGTGAACACAACACCAGCCGCCTCAAGATTGTTGACTGCTAGGTCATCGAGTGATCCCTGACCAAAGTTAATCGTTGTGCTTGGCTCATCTGTAACGCCCTTGAATAGTTTCCAGATGCCCTCAGAAGAGTCACGGACAATACCTGAGTGTTGGTAGGTTCCGTCATCAAACGAACCTACAAGACCTAGGTCTGCAGTGTTTCCTGTTGAGCCCTCACCAATGTAAATCATTGGGTCATTTACGACTAGGTCCTGTGTGCTAACTGTGGTGGTAGTACCAGATACTGTGAAGTTTCCAGCAATTGTAATATCTCCATCAAATGTCTGGGCTGCTGCACTTAGGAGTGCTAGGTCTGATGTGTCAGCAATTCCGTGAACATTTGTGGTTACTGCAGCGTGAGCTACAATCTCTCCATCTGCGTGCCCCTCAGCGGCTGCTTGTGCTGTTGCTGCAGATCCTGCTGCATCGTAGTTAGAGGCTAGTCCATCTGCATATGTCTGTGCAGCTGTCTGAGCTGTGGAGACATCTGAAGTAGTTGCAAGAACAGAAGTGTCTGCAATACCGTGAACGGATAGGGTTGCTGAATTGTGTGCAGATAATGCGGCTGCTCTTGCAGTAGCCTCATCTGAGATTGCTGTAGCATTGGCTGAGTCGCCAGCTGCACGTGCACCCTCTTCTGTTACAAGGTCTGCGGCAACAGCACCAATGGCATCGGTAACTGACGCTACAGCAGCTGACCTATTTACGATCTCTGCTGCGATGCTGGTATTTGCTGTGTCTGCCTTAGAATCTGCAGATCCTGCCAGGGTTAGTGCTGAAGATGCAGTTCCGCTAACAGTGGCAATAGAAGCTTCTAGGTTTGCCTGTAGGGTATCCCTTGCTGTAGAGTTTAGAAGATTTCCTGCTGCGATAGCTGCAGTAGTTGATGTATCCACGGCAGTAATTTGAGCCTCTAGGGTCTCATCTCCTGCAATCATGTCTGCAGCGTTTTGTGCAATAGCTGCATTAGCTGTAGCGATGTCAGCTGCGTTGGCAGCAATTGCTGTAGCATTAGCAGCTACTGTTGTATAAAAGTCTGGATCATCATTAACTGCGGCAGCTAGCTCAGCAAGTGTATCTAGGGATTCTGGTGCTGCTCCTAGAAGTGCAGATGCATCCGAGAAGTGTGTTAGTGAGCTCCAAGCATTGATGCCATCACCGAACTTAAACTTTCCGGTGTCGCTTTCATATCCGATCTCACCAGCGGCTAGCACTGGGTTTGCTGCTGTCCACTCTGCCGCAGTTCCACGACGTTGTTGCATTCTGGTTGCCATTGTTATTTCTCCTTATGGGGGTTGCCCAACTACTTTAAATTATACCACTATTTTTTGCTAGTTCCAGTTGTCTACTGAAATACCACCGCTCCAGGTGTCTGCCCAGTCTGTCGTGCTAGCAGATCCTGCTTCTGTAGTCCAGTAGTAAGTTGTTGATGGAGATCCTCCGTCAACAAAAAGTGTAACGATCAGACCATTTCCTTCAATTGACGTATCATGAATGTGGTCTGGAAGAACTTCTGCATCTGCAACAGTGGCCATAGTAATCCAAGAAGCTCCGTCAAAAACGTGAAGCCTTCCAGATACGCTGTCTAGCCATAGCTGCCCATCTAGGGGTAGCTCAGGTGCAGCAGAAGATACTGTGGGTAGGGCAATTGAGTCTACATATGATTTTGTAGCAACATGATTATTTGAAGTAGGGTCAGCAACTGTGAGGCTTCCTCCTACAGTTGCACTACCTGCAACCTGTAATCCATTTTTGACCCTAAAGTCCTTATTATTTATTGCCATGCCTTTCTCTTCTCCCTATTATCCTAAAATCTCTGTAACTCTTCCAGAACCTTCAATGGATGTATCATGAATATGGTCTGGGACATAGTTTGCATCCTCAGTTGTAGCGATTACGCTCCATTCTGATCCGCTATAAATTTTTAGCCTTGACTCGGTTGAGTCTAGCCATAGCTTTCCAGCAAAAGGAGAGGTAGGGGCAGTTGAGCTAATCTCTGCAAGAGATACTTCATCTACATACTGCTTAGTGACAGCGTGACTTGTTTCTGAAAAGCTTCCAATAGAAACTGTTCCTTCAAACTGTGCATCTAGTGTTACCTGGATGCCATTTTTGACTTTAAAGTCTTTAGATGTTGTTGTCATCTGCCCCTATCCTCCTTAATTTTTAACTTATACTAGTAGTGTTCCGCCTACAATTACATCGCTGTTGTTGTTAGTGGTTGTAACGATTAGCTCTACATCTGTGCCATTTATTCCAGCAGTAATTGATAGAAGAGATCCGTTAGTCTGTACATTGCCGTACTCTGTAATTGCAATGTTGTTAGATGAATCTAGAGTTAGTAGGACCTTTGAGATCTCACTGTCTACTCCATCTGTAACCTTTACAACTAGCTCTGCAGACTTGTAGTCTGCGTGTGCCCAGCTGTAGCCAACTACGAGGCTTGCAACTGCAACTGTCTGTGATGCTGCAACCTGTAGGGCAACAGAGTTTACGTCTACTGCCAAGTAGGTAGGTGCTGCTGTTGCGTCACCAGTAGCTACTAGGGTATCTGCATATCCTTCAGCAGCTGTCTGTGCTGCGTCTGCCTTTGTAGTTGCGTCAGAGGAGGCTGTTGAGATAGCTTCGCTCTTTGCGGTTGCAATATCTGAAGCTACTGCTGTCTGAGCACGACCATCTGTGAAGTAAAGGTTTGTAGAACCTTCTGTTAGATCGTCGGTAGTTGAGTCAGCAACTCCGTTTTCTGCTGTAATGGTTAGTCCAGCACCATCACCAGTAATCGTGATGTTAGTTAGTGATGCACCAGTTAGAAGTGATGCAGCATCTGTCTGTGCCTTTGTAGTTGTGTAGTACTCGTTTGTACCCTCAGCTACATCGTCAGTTGTTAGAGCATCGATAGTTCCATTGATGGTTGTCTCAATGCCGTCTGCGTATAGCTCTGCTGCTGCCTGAGCATCGTCAACGTACTGCTTGTTAGCAGCGTGGCCAGCAAGAGTTGGGGCACCAGATAGAGTTAGAGCACCTGTCATGGTGTCTCCAGCCTTAGCTACCTTCTCACCGATAGATGCAGTAATTGTTGTAACGAAGTCTGGGTTATCCCCAAGAGCAGCTGCCAACTCATTTAGAGTATCTAGGGCTGCTGGAGCTGAGTCAACAAGATTTGCAACTGCTGTGGCAACACGGTCTGTAACTGTGTTTCCAGCAGTCCCGTCTACCGAAGCATCTCCGATCAGGTTATCAGTGTATGTGTTGGCGTCAGACTCTGCTGTGTCGGCATAGGTCTGAAGGGAAGTCTCTAGTGTAGAAATCTCTCCGTCAGTATAAGTATTGGCGTCTGCTTCAGCCTGGTCTGCGTATGTTTCGTAAGCAGTTGTAATGGCGGTTTCACGACCATCAGTATATAGATTAGCTGCTGCCTCTGCTGCATCGGCTGCTGTAGTTACCTCTAGGTCTGTTGCAAATGATGCATCTAGAGTAACAGCAATGTCTGCGTTTGCAGATCCATCGAAGGTTACAGTACCAGTAGCGTCTCCGCTTACGGAGATTGTACGAGCAGTTGCAAGAGCTGATGCAGTATCTGCGTTACCTGTTAGGTCACCAGTTACATCGCCAGTAAGGTTTCCTGCAAAACCTGTCTCTGCAGTAATAGTTCCTGCTGCGAAGTCTCCACTTGCATCTCTAAGTACTAGAGTATCTGGAGTGTTTGTAGATACACCAGAGCCACCTACCTGTGCAATGATGTAATCGACGTCAGCTGAGCTTTTTGTCAGGATGTCGAATGTGTTTACTGTTGCGGTTGTCCCCTCAACAATCAGGCCATGCTTGACCTTAAAATTTTTGTTCACTGTTGCCATGTGATTTTTCTCCTATTGATATAATTTAAGCTTTTAGTCCCATGCGAGCAAATCGCACGGTAATTGGCTTAATGACTGCGTCTGGGGTAACTGTAATTGCTACAGTATCGCCAGTCCTAGAAACATCAATGGTGCCCATATTCCCATCATTGTCTATTGTTCCGTATTCGCTAACGCTTACGTTAGTACCGTCAACTAGTACGGTCAATTCTGTTGCATAAAACTTATTATCACCCTCAGTGGTCTTTGAGAAAGATACAATATATTTTACCATTCTCCAGATTGTAGCGTCAAAGCTGTCGATGACGGTGGGGTTTTCGACTCCAGAAATTGTGCTCTCATTGTTTCCAGAGGTTCCAAGGTCAGTTGCCTGACCTGCAGCTGTATCGATTAGATCTTCGTAATCAGCTTGTTCGGGACGGTCTCCTGTTTCAAAACGCGTCTTGATATAAGGGATAGTAGTTCTTGACATACTACAATTATAGGGGTATTTTAAACAAAACTATAAAACATAGTTGCTGTAGCCAACGATGGCAATGCCGATAGGTGCTGGGTTGTTGGGCCCATAAGCATTTATACCAATATTTACAAATTTTACACGAAATGGCAAGACGCTTGCAATTGTTGCACGATTTTTTGACTCGTATAGCTTAGAATTAAAGTAGTTATCTGACTTTATAAAACCAATTCTGTAATCATTAACATCCTTGATTACTGCAGTAGCCATTAGTTAGTTACGTCCTCAATAACTACAATCTTTCCCTGTGCTACAGTCCATACTTTTGCATTTTGTGCTGTACGTAGCTCAATGTCAAAAATGTCTCCTGTTTCTAGAATTGATGATTCTGATGCTGTAAGTGATACTGTGAACTCTCCTGCTGCATCATCTGGATCCTGAACTGGAACTAGGGTTAAGACTAGTGTTGCTGCATCTGTAATTATTCCAGAATTAGCTAAATCTGTTGGCCTCTTAATCTCCATGTCTATAGTCCAGTCTGGCAAATTAAGCGGTGATTTTGCATCATCAGTTACGTATACCTTAAATGCAGCGGTATCACCACGAACAATAGTCCATGTGACTTGTGGTGGGGTAGCTCCAACTGAGTACCCTGAATTTCTTGTGGCCATATCATTAATTATACCATAGACTTTTTACCAAATCCCTGGTATAATTGAATCTTATTATGAAGAATAATACGATTGCCAAAGTAGGCCTTTCTGGACTTTTAGTCTTAGGAGTTAGCGAATGTGGCATGATTAATGCCCCCGCTGTTTTTGCTGAAGAAGGCACTAAAACACAAACTTTAAATATTGAGCCACATTTTGGCTTCCTATCGCAACTTGCTATGTCTAAGAGCTTTGACAGACTTGAAGCTACTATAGATGAAAATGTAAATCCATGGCTTGATCCAAAAGAATCTGAAAAACAAATTGATACAGAAGAGTTAAAGAATATCCTTAAGTCTGTTGGTTTCGAAGGATATTCGTTAAGAATGGCTCAGGCCATTATTTCTTTGGAGTCTACTAGAAGGCCACTGGCTCACAACCCTAACGCTAATACTGGAGATAACTCCTACGGTCTATTCCAGATAAATATGTTCCGTGGCCTCGAGGCTCAAAGGCTTAAGCAATACGACCTAGAAAGAAATGAAGATCTTTTTGATCCAATTGTAAATTCTGAAATAGCATACAAGATTTCTGGCGGTGGAGTTAACTGGGGAGCCTGGACAACCTATCCAGATGCAAAGAAAATTGTTGGGCAATTCTCAAACTAATTAGATATCTTCCCACGTGCTTCCATTATATCTTTTGGCAACTGTAAGATCTGTCCAAGAGCTGCCATCATACCTCTTATAAACTGTCAGTGGCGTTGAGCTAGAAGACCCCGTCATCCTATTGCCCCCATTTAGCAATGCCGAGTCAACAAGGATTGTGAATGATCTTTGTGTGGACCCAGATGCGTTTGAAGCTGTAATCGTAAAGCTAAAGCTGCCTGGCGTTGTTAGGGTTCCATAGATAGACCCATTTGAAAATACTGTTCCTGATGGCAGAATACCGCTATAAGACCATGATGTAACATTTGTTGCAGATACTGAATCTGAATAGTAATCTCCAACTGTACCAGACGTTACCAAAACCTGATCTACCCAGGTTGGGGCAGCGAGTGGAGCAATATAAATCGAGTATGCCTGGTCTGATGTTCCGCCTGCGTTCGTGGCTCTTAGCGTAAATGGATAGCTACCTGAGACTGTTGGGGTTCCGCTAACGTAGTAATACTCTCCACTCGGAGATCCATTGAGGCCTGGTGGTAAAGATCCTGAAACTATATAGATATTACCAGTATCATGGCCTATGGCTCTAGCAAAGTCTGTAGAGTATGTTGTATTAATTGTTCCAGAATTAAAGCTCCCAGACCAGGTTGGAGCTGGTACTGGTGGCACGTCAGACTCTGTTGTTGCTGATGCAGTTGATGACCACGTACCTGTTGCTCCAGATACGACATTTGATATTGTGCTTATTTCTCCAGCCACCCTAAAGTTGTAGGATGTTCCTGCAGACAAACCAGATACAGAAACAGATGTGCTTGATGTTGTTGTAAAGTCTATCCATGTGCTAGAAGTGCTTGGCTTATACTGAACCTTATATCCAGTTGGTGCTCCAGCCACGCCCGATGCCGAGACTGAAGAAAAAGTTACAGATACACTGTTTTGGCCAGAGGCAGTTGCGCTTATTGATGATGGGGCATTTGGCAGACCGTAATAGTCAAATGACATGTACTGCTGAGAGTTAGAGAAAAGGCTACTATTTGCATAGACGTTTTCTCCAGATACTCCTGTAAGCCTTGTTGTTTTAAATCCAGATGAGCTTTTAGCTTGTCCTCCTGCCCAGTACTCACTTGTACTGCCAAGAACAGCTGATGTTGTTGCAGCAAAAAACCCAAAAGTTGTTCGCAGGTCGTCAGAGCCAGTGGATGTGTTGTATGCTTTTACGTCTGCCTTATTGGTGCTGCCTGGGCTGGACCCCATAATAAAATTTAAGTTTCTGTCACTTGATGGTGCGTCAGTGTCCGAGACTCTTGCATAAAGCTGGCCCTTGGTCACTACATATAAAGCTCTTGACTCTTGGGGATTTATATTGCCACCCCAGTCGTCTGGGGTAAAGCTGGAAACGACGTAACCATTAGTGTCTGTTACTTCTGGGAAATAAGACTGAGCGGTAGTTCCGTAAGTTTTAGTAGCCATTATCTACCTACCAGAACCAGAGATCTCCAGAGGAGGCTCCTGATGGTGTTCCAGACTGAACGTAAATCTTTGGCTGCTCACTCTTTGTGTAGTAAAGATCATTATGCGTATGAGCAGCTAGGGCTCTATCGTTAAGCTGTACCTGAATATTGTCAGTAATACCGTCTAGCGCATCCAACTCTGTAGTAGAGATTAATGCTGATGATGAAACTTTTCCATCTGCATCAATAATAGCTACTGTGCTATTGGTTAGTAATGTGTTTACTTTGGCATTAATCTGATCTTGTGTATAATACCTTGAGTCGTGCGTATGGCCATCTTTTGAAGCTTGGCTCCACGATGACCAGGTACTGGTACCAGCAGCTGTTGACCTAAAGAAAAAGTTATTGGTAGAGCCAGCAGTATGATATGACTGGTATACAGTAGAGTTTGCATTAAATACATTTAATACTCCAGCTACTGTGCTAGGATACTTTAGTGCAACGGTAGGAGATGCTATAGAAGCATAAACACCAGTAGAAGTAATATCGTCTAAGTTTTGTGCTGCTAGCAGCTGTGTAATCGCTGAGACACCAGCCTGAACATTTGCCAAAGCTGTAAGCGTATCACGGATGTATCCAGCCATGGACTCATTAAGAATCTCTGCTTCACTTGTCGGAACTGTAGTTGTTCCGTAATGGTAAAGATTAAAAGCCTGTCTAATGTCAGCGGACTCAGAGTAGGCTGGTACTTGTGTTGTATAGAATGAACCTATTGACTCTGGCATACTACACACCTCCAAGGTTTAGGTCGATTAGCTGTGTCCAATCTTCAGATCCAGTACCAATTTTTTGATACATTATCCGATAGTCAGCCTCTGTTGGAGTAGTTACGATAACAATATCGTATACAATTACACCATCAGGTTTTGTAGTTGTTGATAGTCTTGGATCTGCAGATATACCAAATATCCTTGTTCCTCTAACCCCTTGTGGACCATAGTTAATATCTACAGTCTGTGTGGTTGCACCGCCTACAACAACTACGTCTATTGCTGATACATCTATGTTTGGCATTATGATGCCTCGCTTACCTGTTCGGTTACTGTAATTGTTCCAGTTAAGATTGTATGAACTAGCGGATACTCAGTTGCATCTAAATCATTAATTTCTACGTCATAAACATATGTTGTAGATGAGGCTAGTGATGCTGAGTCAGACGGTAGTATTGCACACTTGATGTGGTCTGACTGCACAGATGTATATGCTGATACGCGGTTAGCAACTCCGTCTGCACCTCTTGCTGTTGAAATAGTAAATAATGCTGCGTAAGGTGTTAGATCGAATGCGTTACCAGCAGAATCTTTTGGGTATACGTTAAACTCAAAGGTGTCCCCTTTGTAGTATGAAAAATTATAAGTTCCTGGAAATGCCATACTAGTATTATAGCACGTTAACTTACAGAAATAGTTATACTTCTTGGAACGAAAATGCAGTTATTGTCAGAGCGCATTTTAGGAACAATTCCGTCTACCCTGTCTGCTTCATTATCGATTGTTAGGTGCTGTGTTACTGTAAAGCTATAGTCATATTCATATTTTAACATTGCAACAAAAGATGTATAAGCCTTTCCAGATGTTGGAAAAATACTTTGAAGCCAAATTTCTGTATTTGCTGACAAGGTTGATACGTCAAAGTCATATGTGACTGATATCCTAGTTCCAATTTGCAAAGACTTTGTATTAATTCTTTTTGCTTCTGTATTATAGAGTGATACAGACTGCTGAGGAAGAAATCCTTCTCTTGTTTCTTTTCCTTTAGCATCTATATAAAATGATACCCAACCATCTTTACCCCTATTGGCACCCAAGGCAATCTGCTCAAGATTTTTATTTGCATATCTAGCCCACCCAGTCTTTTGACCGTATACTGGAAGATAGCTAGCACCATCTTTTCCAGGAGCACCCTTTGGTCCAGATGAACCCATAGGCCCTTCTTTTCCCTCTTCTCCTCGCTCGCCCTTTTCTCCTTTAGGACCTTGAGGTCCTGCTGGTCCAGGTACAGCTATGTACTGTGGGCCTTCTGGAGTAGAAAAATCTTGTGAAGGTTTGTGCTCTTTTTCATATGGTGATGGCTTTTTTCTAACTATAGGAAATTCAACATTTTCAGCCATACATCTATTATCTCATATTATATTAGGCTAGGTCGTCAATATAACTGCCGTGCAAGGCGAAGTGGTCTACTGTCTGAAGTGTTTTTGGAGATCCCTGCTCGAATGGCTGAAGCTGTCCATTGCTTCCACCATAGAATAGTTTTACTCTGTTGCTACTACTTTCGCAAATACCAGTCATGATGTAATAGTCATCTGCAGATACGTCATGCAGAACGCCATCAAAAGATACATCCATCTTAGATGGAAATGGAAGATCTAAAAAGTATTGACCAGTACCAAAGCTAGTGATATTGGAAAAGTCTACCTCAAACTCTACATATACAAGATCGCCTGTCTTCACATATTTTCCAGTAAATAAAGGATCTCCGTTAAATGTTGGAGGTGTTCCAAGGCTTCCGCCGTTTACGACAAAAGATACTGTTTCTGGTGTAGTGATGCCTATACCTGTACCTGTAAACCTAGCCATTAGTCCTGACTCTCCAGTCCAACTTCCATTACCGCAATAGACATAGCATCCACAGAAGAGATTGCATAAAGTGCGTCTAGTCCAGGTAGCTCTACAGACCAGGCCTGATTAGGTGATAATCTATACCCATAGCTTGTGCTACTTACTGTATCATCTGCCCCTAGATAAATATATCCTGAGTCACTGACATTCTGAATTGTGATATCCATTCCAGAGTGCATTCCGTTAGGGGTTAGCCTAACTGATTCTGTTGTGTTGATTGTTTTGATTGAATGATTTGCCATTTCAACCTCCCCCGTTTCTTTTTACTGCTTAGACCTCTAATGCCTTAAGTCTTGAAGCTATCTCATCTAGAGCTGCTGCAATTGTTGTAGGTGCAACATTCCAATTTGCTGGTGTTGCTGGTGTATAAGTTGTTGCATCTCCCGATGCTCCTGCTGGCCCGATTGGACCAGTAAGCCCAGTGTCACCCTGGATACCCTGCAAGCCTCTTGGGCCCTGGGCTCCAGGTGCTCCTGGAAATGGTACGATATTAACTGTTGGCATTATAAACTACCTCCTGTAACGTCTCCAAGTACAGAGATGGTTCCAATTACTGGTGTCCATGTTGTTGTGTTATTAATTGTTACTTGGAGATCAAAAGCCAATTCAGCTACGGTTCTTTGATAACCCTCTCCCCATAGCGATGTAATGTCTGAAGGTGCGGTTATGTCTACAAATCCGCTACCAGCGACTACTTCTAATTCATCTGTGACGCCATTCTTATAGTCGTACGCCGAGGCAGTGAAGTCCCACGTCGAAGTGTCGTATGCGGTTGCTTCGTCATTTTCAAAAAACTGTACCCTAAGTTCTGCCGTATCGCCTCGGACGACGGTCCACTTAATATTGACAGGCTTTGCTCCGAAAGTCTCTGGTCCGCATGATGATGTCATAGTACATATATTATAACATCAATAAAAGAAAGTCTCAGCAAATAAAAAACTGGTACCTAGAAAGTGGGTATGAGAGACAGTCTAGGTACCAGCTTACTCTATTATATCATATGTAACAGAATGATAACAAGACATCAAGAAGTACTAAACTTTATTATTAAATAACTACTATATAACATATTGTTATAATAATGTTACCTAAAAAAGACTTGACAAGGTATCTAAGTCTGCTACTATATAAAAGGGTTGATTGTTATATATATATTAATTCAAATCATCTCTAAGTAGAGTTTAGTGAATTTACTTATATTTACTTTATATATATATTATAT
>Ga0208897_1000056_pt1 | contig 60909 bp, 49 predicted proteins | sample ColrivemetaGS697_FD_187594 | JGI IMG/M metagenome (GOLD analysis project Ga0208897, IMG submission 187594) | Estuarine microbial communities from the Columbia River estuary, USA - metaG S.697 (SPAdes) (version 2) | ecosystem: Environmental > Aquatic > Marine > Intertidal zone > Estuary | place...
CGCATTGAATTTTTTATAATTCAACAATGCCTTGAAATAGAGTTCTGCTCCACCTATACCGCCAGTAGCTTGATTGAGTTTAGAGGTATTGGCATCAAAAGAGAGTCCGAAACGGAATTGAGAAACTTTCATGCCAAACGTGGCTACAACCGCATCATTATGACGGTAATAAACTCCGTAATTAACGCAGTTTGACTTGTTGATTCCTGTGATTTTAGAACCTTCTTTTATCGTGTTTTCAAAAGTTACACCTGCGGTCAGGCTGTTGGTGTTGGCACTTCTAAAAAAGACAAAATTTGGCTGAATTCGAAAGTCTGGGTTTCGCGTTGCCAAATCTGCACCACCTTGAAGAACCATCTGCATGTACATTTTGTCTCCACTGAAAGACCAGGCCATTTTAGGTTTGACAAGATGATTGAGCGCGTATCCTGCATAAAAAGAAGAGCGGTTGTTGATTTGGTGCTGAAAAAAGATACCAGTCCCGAGGTCCATGGTTGCATAGCTTCCATTGATACTGTTTTCTACAGGTGTTGCGGGGTCAAAAACTGAACCATTCCATTGGTTTTCCCATGTTTGACTCGAACGATCGGATGCCTGCTGAATGAAGCCAGGGGCAATACCTATACTGAGTTTATTTTGGCGGTCTAAAGCCAAGGTGTAGTTTAGTGGCAAAGAAACACTGAGTGTTGTGAGGTTAGCTGTACCTGTTTGATCAGATAAAATGCTGAAACCAACTCCAAAATTGTTTCGATTGGACAATCCTTCTTCTTTTATTTTGAATTCTCCATTCAAAAAATTACTACGCATTCCGATACCAGCATCCGGAACCGTAAGCCATTGAGAACGGTGGTTTGCAAAGAAACTCATGTCTCCAGAACCAGTTGCAACTGCACCTGGGTTGTAAATCATTTGCGACTGAGACCAATTTGAAATGATACGGTCGTGTTGTGCTGTGGCGCTCAAAGCACCTACAAAAGTCAGAACTAAGAATAATGTGCGTTTCATGTGCTTATCTGAATAGGGTAACGTTTCCTTTGCGCGAGCCTGAACGGCCGTCAATTGTTCGGAAGTTGAGAATATATGTATAGGTAGCAGGGTTCATAGCCTTGCCTTTGTAAGTTCCGTCCCAACCTTCTTTTACATCAGTTGTTCGGAATACTTGTTGGCCATAACGGTTGAATACACGCAGGTCAATTTCAGCTAAGGCACCACCTTCTTCAAAACCATTTGCAAAATTTCCGTCTTCATCCACATTGGTTAGCACACGGAAGAAATCATTTTCTCCGTCGCCATTAGGGGAGAAAGAATTTGGTAATTCTACTTTTACTTGATTTGCAAAATTAACCGTCACAAGAACAGTGTCGTAAGCAAAACAACCATTGAGTCCGTATTCTACGACGTAATAAGTGGTGTAAAACGGTGTAACTATTAACGAATCACCCGCAATACATGCGGTACATCCTGAAATACTATCTGCTGTCACGCCACTTGGATACCAAGTTAGATTGCCGCCAAATGGAGCACCTTCTGCATACAAATATGCTTCTTGGAACATATCGATAGTGGTGTCTGCAATGACAACATAAACTCCGGCAAGGGTATCTGATATAGTACTCGTAACCATTGGCATTGGTAATACCGTTACAAACTGAGTAATTGTACTAACTGCACCTTGTGCATTTGTTGCAGTTAGTGTAAGAGCAAAAGGTCCTGTGGTACTAGCTGTATTAAAGCAAATAGGTCCGGGGTTTTGGCCAATAAAAGTTGATGGACTTGCATTTTCAAACGTCCATAAATAAGTGAGGTCATCGCCCGTGGAGTTATTCACGACGTAGATACAGTCACCCTGACAAAGGATGTTGTCTGGATCAGAGACCGTGAAGTTGGCAGATGGTGCTTGAGCATGGCTCAACCATGCAAAACAGGAGATAAAAATTAATGTTAAAGCTTTCATACGCTTGTTAAAGATGTACTATCATACGAAAGTACGTAAAAAAGTTTCAATTAATGCAAATCTTGGGCTTCTAACAAGAGAATCATTTCCTTGGCAGCTGCTACATCGTGTACTCTAAATAGTCGAGCTCCCTTCGTATAGGCTAGTGTGTGTAAAATACTTGTGCCATTTAGTGCCTGGCTTGCGGAACAATTCAAGATTTTTGTAATCATGGATTTCCTTGAGACACCAACCAACAAGGGAACGCCAAGCAAATGAAGATGTTCAAGTTTTTGAAGGAGTTCATGATTTTCAGCCAAGCTTTTTCCAAATCCAAAACCGGGATCTATGATGATATCTGTGCAACCGATCGCCTGGAGCTCAGCACGTTTTTGTGACAAAAAAGACAAAGCGTCTGTCACAATTCCTTTGGCTTGGAGTTGAGATTGAGGTACATTGTTTTGTCCAGAACGATTATAGCTCAATATATAGGGGATGTTAGCCTTTGCCACTGTGGGCCAAAGGCTCTGATCAAACTGTCCTGCAGAGATATCGTTGATGAGGTCAACCCCCTGTTCAATACCAAAACTTGCCACCTCACCGTAGTATGTGTCAAGAGATATGAGCGTGCTTGGAAACTCTTTTTTAATCAAACTGATGGAATCAGCCAGGCGATCAATTTCTTGTTGAGGAGAATTGATAGCGGCTTGGGGTCGAGTCGAACTTGCTCCGATATCCAAAATATCAGCACCTGAGTTGATCATGTGATTTGCACGTTCAAGTAACGCTTCTTGGTTAGCAATACGGCTCTCTTCAAAGAAGGAATCAGGTGTCATATTCAAAATTCCCATTATCTTTGGTTGCCCAAAGTCGTGGAGTTGCCCTTTGATATTCAAAAAGCGACTTTTCTGAAATACGGTACTTTGTTTTTTAGCTTGACTCATGACAAAAACGCAAATTCAATACACAAAGGTAATGACTATTTGTCGAGAGATTTTTGAAAAAAAATCCCTTGACTACGGATTGTCTTGGCGTATTTTACGTCCAAGTTCCCTGACAGATCAATTATTTATTAAGGCACAACGCATTCGAACTGTTCAAGAAACAGGGAAGAACCTAGTAGGAGAGTCCTTCGAAGATGCTTTTCAAGCCATAGTAAATTATTGCATTATGGCCATTATTCAGGTTCGAGTGCCAGTTGGTGAGCAAGACAAGATGAGTGTATCAGATGCAATTGACCTATATCAGCAAATTTCTCTTGAAGCAAAGGCTTTAATGGAAAAAAAGAACCACGATTACGGTGAGGCGTGGCGTGACATGCGCGTAAGTTCACTCACTGACCTCATTTTGAGTAAAATCATGCGCATCAAACAAATCGAAGACAATGCTGGAGCGACCCAGATTTCAGAGGGTGTAGAAGGCAATTACTTTGATATGCTTAATTACAGTGTGTTTGCACTCATTCATTTAGAAAATTGTTAAGAGCCTGTTAAAGTGAGCTCCTTTCATACAGAGGATTTTAATTTTACCTTAAAACAAATACCATGCAAACTGTAGAACGATATCTTCCATGGGCCATCCGCATACTTATTGCAGGACTTTTTCTAGTTTCTGCATACGGAAAAATCTATCCAGACCCATCAGCTTATGGAACTATTTCAATGTTTGAGGTCAAACAACTCTATCCCCTAGGCTTTTCTATGGAATGGGCTAAAATTTTCTCCCGATCGTTAATTGGAGTTGAATTCGGGCTAGGACTCTTATTATTATTTCCGTTTGATCTCAAAAAGTGGGTTATTCCCGCACTAATAGCCATGTTAGCGATTTTTGTTGTACATCTCACTATTGAGATATTAACAACAGGCAACAAGGGCAACTGTGGTTGCTTTGGAGCCCTTTTACCCATGACACCTCTAGAAGCAATTATGAAAAATATCCTCTCCATTGGCTTGTTGGCGATTCTTTGGAAACGCTATGGCGCTCAACTACCTGAGCGTTCGAACTTAGGGTTTCTAACCACCGTGTTAAGCGTTTGCATGTTGCTGATGTTTATGCTGATTCCAACCTATAAAGCTGCAACAACAGTGCAAAGTCCAGCTTCAAACACAACTTTGTCGGCAGGTGATTCTACAGCGCAATTGCATAATGATACTGATAGAATCATAGCAAAAAAGACACCAATCAATCCTGATACAAATCAAACGGAAACACCCAAAGTTTGGGAACCAAAACCAAAAAAATCAGGTTATGAGAAATACTTCGCAGATATCAACGAAGGTAAAAAACTGATTTGCTTTTTTGCACCCAGTTGTGATCATTGTCGAGCCACAGCCAAACAGTTAACAGCATTAAAAAATAGCACACCAGATTTTCCTCAGCTTCAAATTTTATTCATGGATGAGGCTGCCGAAGAAATTCCTGATTTCTTTAAGTTTGCAGGTGCTGCATATCCGCACAAAGTTCTCGATATTATAGAGTTTTGGGGGGTACTCGGCGGTGACCGAGATGTGCCAGGAGTAGCTTATTTGTGGAATGGAAATCTAGTTAAGTTATACCACGGGACAGAAGGTGTGGACGCTTTCAACAAAGAAGATTTGAAAACCCAACTGCAAAAACAAAAGTTACGCAAATAAAAGTCTTATTTTCGTTCTATGCGAAAAAAGTTGCTTGCGGCAAATTGGAAAATGAATTTGACGCATTCGGAAGTTCAGGATTGGTTAAAGGTATACCGATCAAATGATTGGAAGGCTCCCAGTCAGGAGCTTCGTATTTACCCAAGTTCAATCTATATTCACGATATAAGCACCCAAGGGTTGCATTTTGGTGCTCAAAATTTTTATTTTGAGTCAAATGGAGCATTTACGGGGGAAATTTCAATTGATCAATTACAAAGTATAGGTGTCCAATCGGTACTTATCGGTCATTCTGAACGCAGAATGATCTTCAAAGAAGATGACGGGCTCATTGCACAAAAAGTAGGAGCCTGCATCGCTGCAAAGCTACCTTTTATTATCTGCTGCGGAGAAACGCTTCAAACACGAGATCAAGGGGCACATATTGCGTTTGTGCTTTCCCAACTTACCTCTTGCTTGAGCCAATTGTCTGTTGCTGATTTACATTTATTAACAGTAGCCTATGAGCCAATTTGGGCTATTGGGACCGGCTTAAGTGCTCATCAAGTACAAATTACCGAGATGCATGAAGTCATCCGAAACTTTTTAATCCAACTTTTTGGTGCTCCTGCTGACCAAATACCTATTTTATATGGTGGAAGTGTAAATGCCGATAATGCAACTTCCATCTTTAATTGCCCATCGGTTGACGGGGCTTTGGTGGGCGGAGCCTCATTGGATCCTCACCTTTTTTATGAACTCTGGAAAGCCCTACAAGCATGAATTATTACGAACTTCAAATAAACCTTCATTCATTTGATGCTTGGCATGATATTTTTGTGGCTTATCTAGCTGAAATCGACTTTGAAAGTTTTGTAGAGGAGGCTCCTTACCTGAAAGCCTACATCCAAGAGTCTTCTTATGATGGCCATCAATTACAATCGGTGCTTAACGAATTGAAATTAAAAGGTGCACTTATTGAATCCTATGATTTGAGTTTGTTGCCTCAGCAAAATTGGAATGCTACATGGGAGGCCCAATTTGAGCCCGTACTCATCAATGAGCAATTGCGCATTGTTGCTCCTTTTCATAGTTTGTCCCCATTTGAAGGCATTGAAATCAAGATTTTACCTAAAATGAGTTTTGGAACAGGCCATCACCAGACTACCCATCTGATTTGCCAAAACATGTTGTCATTAGATCTTCAAAATAAGCGCGTTTTGGATATGGGAGCAGGAACTGGGGTGTTGGCAATTTTAGCTGAGCAGCTAGGTGCGGCTCAAATTGATGCGGTTGAAATTGAAGAATGGTCAGCTGAGAATATCCTAGAAAATATTGAACTTAATCAATGTCAAAAAATATCAGCTATACATGGCGGGGCAGAAGCAATACCGCAGTCGGATTACGATATTATTTTAGCCAATATCAATAAAAATGTCTTGCTTGAACAATTGCCAAACTATAGCAAGGTCATTAAATCTGGTGGTTTACTTATGCTCAGTGGATTTTTCCAAACCGACGCTCAAGATTTACGTTCGGCTGCAGCTCAGCTAGGATTCGAGTGGTTGCGCACTGACTTACGTGAAAATTGGGCAGTAGTGCTTCTAAAAAAAATACCATGAAAACTAGATTTTATTTTTTGTTTGGCATAGTCATGTTGTTGCCTGTTTTTTATGCCCAAAATTTCCCGGCTGAAAGAGACAAATTTGTTAAAGTATGGCAGCAACTGGTACTAGAGGAGAATGCTCAACCATATCTTAAGGATCAATTACCTCAACTCATTAAAGGTTCTACTCTCAATGATACCCAATTCAAAAAGTTGCAAGAAAATTGCAATTTATTAAAGTCGAAAGAAATACCATTGTATCCTGAACTTTTTGATTTTTTACAGGCCAGTATTGCAATTGTTGAAAATAAAATCAATCCTGAATTAGCAGCTCCTTGGCCCAAATATGTATTTGAATATGCCGAAAGCCCAGATGAGGACCTTACCCAATTTCTGGACTTCTCTGTTGATTTTTTCAAATATGGCGCGCTTTATAAGGAACGTGATTATCTATGGAAAACACAAGGGGGTACTTTACGCTGGGTTGATTCCAAAAAGCGCTACATAGAAGCAACAGATGTATCGCTTAAGTGCATCAAATTTGACGAAAAAAAGAAAGCGGAAGATTCCATCGTCATCTATCATACATCTGGTAAATTTGATATGCTTAGCAAACGCTGGGACGGAGAGAATGGAGTGCTCACTTGGGAAAAGGTACAATTACCTAAAGAGCAAACTTTTGCAACCTTGCGCAGCTACAAAGCAAACATGTTGACTGCAAAATTAAAGGCAGATTCGGTGTCTCTCTCAACGCCATATTTTCCCGAGCCAATTTTAGGTAAACTAACCGATCTCACCACCCTAGATTTGGCAGAAAAAGAAGCTGCTCCACAATTTGTATCCTATGAAAAGAGATTGAAAATCAATGATTTGAGACCTCAAATGGACTATGATGGTAGTTTTACCCTAGAAGGTGCTGATTTCATCGGTAAAGGAGTTAGTGGCAAGCCGGCACAACTGCTTTTCAAGCGGGAAGGGCAGGTACTTTTTGAAATAAGTGCACTTGGTTTTGAAATGTCTCCTCAACAAATTGTAGCACGGGGTGCTAGTGCCAATTTGCGTTATCAAAACGGCGACTCTTTATTCATTCAAGAATGCTTCTTCACTTTTGATGAAAAATTACAGCAATTGAGACTTGCAGCTGCTCAACGTGGTTCAGATTATTTCCCTTTCGTAGATAGTTACTTTCAGTTGTATTGTTATGCACCGGTACTCACCTGGACAAAAGGCACTTCGGACCCCTATTTTACATTTGATGTAGGAACCGCCCAAGAGCGAAAAATTGCCCGTTTTGAATCTATGAATTACTTTGATAAAGTACTTTATAGTCGTTTTGCCGGCACAGGTGCTAATAATCCTTTTTCAGTCTTTTCACAACTGGTAGAGCGGCAAGGCAAGACCATTTTTACAGAAGCAGACTTAGCCAATGCCCTCAAAAAATCAATTGATCAAGTTAAGCCATTACTCGTCGATCTAGTTGCAGCAGGTTTTTTGTCTACTGATGCCCCGCAACGGCAAATGCGTATCACACCAAAACTATTAGCATATGCTGCCGCTAGTCAGGGTAGTGGTGATTACGATAATCTGATCATCGTTTCTGACTTGCGCAAGGTACAAAATCCAGCATATGCAAGTATTGCTGTCGATAAGCAAGAGTTGATCCTATCTGAGGTGCAGCAAGTTATTCTTTCAGCAGCACAGCAAGTACGCATCATTCCGGATACTAGCGTAATTTACATGTATCAAAACCGGGATATCGGTTTTTCTGGATCGATACAAGCAGGGAAGTGCGAGATCAAAACTAAGTATGCCAAATTTGATTATGAGCAATTTATTGTCAACTTACTTTCAACAGAATATACCAGATTTCGTGTCAAACCACTTCAAAAAGAGGACGGCCAACAACCAATTCTATTGCTCAATGAACTGACTGGGTTGCGAGGCACCTTGCGCATTGATGAACCAGGTAACAAAGCTGGTAAACCGACTGGGAACACACAATATCCTATCCTTACGACTGTTTCTAAAGCAAAAATTTTCTACAATGACCCTTCAATTCTAAAAGGCGCTTACGATTCAACAAGATTTTATTACGAACTTGCTGTTTTTGAGCTCGATAGTCTTGATGATTTTTCAGAAGCCTCATTTCAACTGCAAGGTCAATTGGTTTCTTCAGGTATTTTCCCATTAATTGAAATGCCAGTTCGCATAATGAACGACTATTCGCTTGGATTCATAACCTCTGCACCTGAACAAGGTTACCCCTTTTATGAAACGAGTTCACGATACAAGAATCAAATTTATTTGTCTCACAACGGCTTACAAGGGGCAGGAACCATTCAATTCTTACATACAAGCGCTATTTCTAAAAAACTCACCTTTTTACCTGATTCAACCATAGGATTGGTTGCTTTTACTGGTCCAGAACAAAAATCAGGAGTGAGCTATCCACTTGCGAAGTCGCAAAAAGCATACATGTGCTTTGAGCCTCGTCAAGAAAAATTGAAAATTGCAAGTTATGGTAATGAACCGTTATTACTCTTCAACGAGGAGGTATTGGTCGACGGTTTATTGTATTTAGATAAAAAAGGAATGACTGGAAAAGGTACTTTATTTTATAAAGAGGCTCAGCTTTCAGCTAATGATTTTAATTTTACAGATGTTGATATCCGTTCTGAAAATGTATCCTTTGCACTGCGCAATCGCTTTTCAAGTTATGGTGAAAATCCATTAGCTATTCAAACTGATGAAATGAAAGCACATATTAGCTTTCAAACCAGAATTGGTGAATTTAGCTCAAATGGAACCAAACGCATTATGTTTCCAGCTAATGAATATTATTGCCAAATGGATAAATTCACCTGGTTTATTGATGGTGAATCTTTGGACTTCATGAAGAACAAAGGTGGCGAAACAACCTTTGAAAGTGGTGCCGATCTGGCACGTAATAATTTCTATTCTATCAATGAAAAGCAAGATTCACTTCAATTTAAATCACTTAGTGCTAAATACGACCTCAAATCGCAACTGATCCTCTGCAATGCGGTTGATTACATTCAAGTCGGGGACGCCCGAATATATCCAGATTCATCTCGTGTAAGAATTCGCAAGTTTGCGATGATGGATACGCTTAAAAACGCGAGGGTATTGGCAAATTATATTACTAAATACCATCAATTCGAAGCTGCTACCATTCGCATCTCAGGGCGCTTAGCTTATGATGGTAGTGGTATATATCCATACTATGATAGAGACAGTACTAAGAGCCTGATCAATATCCATTCGTTGGCTTATATCCAGACCAAGACAGTTGCAATTGGTGAGATTACACAAAAACAACAATTTCAATTGAGTCCAGAGTTTGCTTATTATGGAAAAGTCCAAATTGAAGCAAATCACCCTGGAATGTTGCTTGAAGGTTCTACCAAATTAGACCACCCTTGTCAGTACGACAAATCTTGGATGAGTTTCAAGGACACCATTTTGGCCAAGCAGATACAAATTCCAATTCCTGATAAACCTACAGATGCTAAAGGGAATAACCTAGCATTAGGTTTTGTATGGCGCGCAACGGAAAGATCGGATAGTATGCGTATATATCCAGCCTTTTTATCCCAACAAATTGGAAAAGAAGACCCTAACTTATTTCAAGTGGGAGGTTACTTGCAATACGACCAACAGAAGCAACAATTTGAGGTTGGAAGCAAGGCACGCTTACTTAGAACAGATACACTCAGCAACCTACTTGTCTTAAGCATAGAAAATTGTAGCTTGTCAGGTTATGGTCATATGAATCTTGGAATTAATTCGGGTGATGTTGACATTGACCTTTATGGAAAAATCAGTTACGATATTCAAAAACGCAAAACCAGAATTTCAGCAAACGCTAAAATAAGCGTTCCTATAGAGAACTCTGTATGGGCTGAAATGCTTTCACAGCTAAGAGCACAGGAAAATGTGCCAGAGTGGAACATTAAAAAACCCATGTACGCTTTAATGAATAGTTTAATTGCGTGGTCTAATCCAAAGGATGCACAAGAAGTATTCAAGGATTTTGATGAAGAGAAGTTAAAGAAGATGCCTAACTCCCTTGAGCAAAGTTTGATTATAAGTGGAATTGTACTAGAGAGTTTTGGTAGTGATAAGCCTAGTGCGACCAAGCAGAGCAAAGGCTTACTTAGTTCAGCTCAAAGTGTTGGTTTAGTGTCGGTTAATGGATCTGCAATCGTTCAGCCGGTTACCTTCACGCAAGCTTATGTTCAAAGTTTTGGAGATGAGTCGAATCCTGCTTTTTATTGGTCAATAGAAACTTTCGATGGGACGCGCTATTTATTTGGTTACACACACCAAAAAAGAGATGGGAATATGGTAATTTATTCCGATTATCAAAAATTTATGGCAGCCATCGATGGTATTAAACCTGACAAACGTAAATCTCGGAATTTCAATTACGAGACTTGTACTGAAGCCGATGCTTCAAAAATTTTAGCTAAATTGAGGGCTTTTTTATTAATTAAATAACAAAAATGACGCTCTTTTATGTATTCTTGGTCGCTTACTTCATTGGTAGTATTCCAACAGCAGTTTGGGTTGGCCGTTATTTTAAGGGGATTGACATCCGTGAACACGGTAGTAAAAATGCTGGAGCCACCAACACTTTTAGGGTCCTAGGAAAACGTTACGGTTGGACGGTATTGTTAATTGATGTACTCAAAGGTACTGCCGCGGCTTGTTTGACTTATTTTCTGGCACAAACTGCCTTTGGGGGTTATAAAGACGAATTCCTTATTTTACAATTAGTCGGAGGATTAAGTGCTGTTGTTGGTCACGTTTTTCCGATATTCGCTCAATTCAGAGGAGGGAAGGGTGTTGCCACTTCATTAGGAATCGTCATTGGAATCAATCCTCCAGCAGCAGCAGTTTGTCTGAGTATATTTTTACTTATTTTTTTAACTACGCGATATGTCTCTCTAGGAGCAATAATTGCTTCATTGTGTTTTCCATTGGTTTCCTATTTCTTCATACATAACGACACGCGAATCATGATCATCTTTACCATTTTGCTCGGAACGATCGTAATTTGGGCTCATCGAAAGAATATCCAACGTTTGCTGAATGGGACTGAAAACCGGATGAACCTTTTTAGCAAAAAATCGTAAGCCTATAGGTTATACTACTTATAGTGCAAAGAAAAAAGCTCTTGTATATCGCCTTTCTTGTTTTGTTCTTTTGGACAAACCAATCTTACTTCGCGCAATCGTTAAGTAATTTGGAAAAGCGCGCTATTGAGGCATTTGAAAAACAAAACTATTCAAATGCGCTGGTAGATTACAGACAATTACTTGCCAAAGATCAACAAAACCCTGATTATAATTACAGGTACGGTGTTTGTATTTTTGAAGTAGAAAATCGTTTTAAAGCCGCAAAATATTTTGATGTTGTTTTAGGACTCCGACAGATTCCAGATCCACTATTATATTATTACCGCGCTCAGATATACCAAGAACAATACTTCTTTAAACAGGCCATTCAAGCTTACCAAACATATGCACAACTTAGCCAGAACGCTAAGTTTCAAAAGGATATTAGTAAACACATTGCTGAATGCAACAGAGGATTAGAAGAAGTAGAAGCTTTTATACGGTTACCACTTATTTCGCTCAGTGCCACTGAAAACCAAAAGTTTTATAGTCAATATCCTTTCTCTTCCGACGACTATTCTTACTATGAAGCACCAGAGGTACACAGTAAAAACAATGCCAAAAACGGACATGTCCCCGTTTATGCCTACAAAAGAGGTATGAAGTATAGGATCTTTTCTTCATATGGGCCAAAAGGCACACAATTAGATTTGTATATACAGCAGAAGGATGCCAATAATGAATGGGGGCAAGCGGCTCTTATCTTAGGAGAGGTCAACAATCCTTTAACTGATGAATCATTTGGTTTTTATGATCCAAATACAAGTACCTTGTATTTTAGTTCAAAGTCCAAGAGCATAGGTCAACACGACTTATTCAAGGCTAAATACAGTATAGCAACAAATACGGCTAGTGAAGTCGAAAAGATGGCTTATCCTTACTCAAGTCCGAGTGATGATTTGTTTTATGTCTGTGATGCTACGCAGCAAAAGGCCTATTTTGCTACCAACAGACAAGGAAAAGTTGGTCAATATGAAATTTACGTCTTGGAGCTTGATGCAGCAGTACAAGCTAATTTTATCTTTTCAGGATTTTTTAATAATGAACTTGAACCCAACTCGAAATCTGTTGTACTGGAGTTTTCAGATTTAATTACTGGAATGCGCTATGGTCCATTTGTCTCAGACGACAATGGGGCGTATCAGGTAGCCCTTCCATTGAGTGGAGACTTTGCTTTAGAGATACAGGTGGAAGGGGCATCCAAATCATATCAAACACGTTTTAATATTCCGAATTTAAAACCCCAAACAGCGCTTCAACAACAAGTCAGTTATTTCAGTGATGAGCTGGGTGCTGAACAATGGCAAGTGCGGAATCAAATAGTAGATCTAGATCCCGCAAATCAAATCGCAGGGCTTTCTCAGTTACAATTCCAAGAGGCAAAGGGCTCGCTTTTAACGTATAAGTCCTCTATCAATACTATTCAGAGTAATTCATCCTTACCATCATCACCTTCACTTGGATTTGAATGGGGCATGGGCACCATTGATACCACTGCTTTTATCGCAAAAATGACAGATTCTTTAATTGCCGCAGAGGTCAGTTTAGAAAATCAAGTACGCCTCATGGAGCTATTGCGTCATGATTTTGAGCTGCAGCTAGCATTCCGTGAACAAATGCTTGCACAGCTTAGCGAATTAAATGAGCAGCCTAATGCGCATGATCAACGTCGTCAATTAATGGAGTCATTGACCCAAGTAGAAAGGACTCTAGCTTTTGATAAGCAATGGATCGAAATTAATCAAGCTGCAAATATTCCCGATTTAGAAATATTAGATACCTTACGTTCTATAAATGAACGAAATCAGCTTATTTTACTGACAGGTGATTCTCTTGAATTGATCAATGGTTGGCAGAAGCGGCGTGAATCAATTCAACAATACCTACAAATTGCGGCTTTTGATGGCGCAAGTGCACTTGAGGCTGCCTCACTCGATGAACAACGTAATTTGCAAAATCTCCTGAAGGAAGAATCCCTGGTAAGAAGCCAAAAAGAAAATATAGCATTACAAATCAAGCAGCTTCAGGCTGATTTACCTTTGCAGTCTAAAAAGGTTCAGAGCCAAACACAGTTGCAAATAGAAGTATTTCAAACACAACTGAGGGATCTAGAAGAATTAAGCAGTACATTACATACCGCTAGAGAAGCAAAGGTTGTACAGATTCAAGTTTTTGAGCAAACTACTCAAAAAGAAGCATTCTTGGTAGAGGCAGAAAATCAAGAACTTCCTGAACTCAATCTTCAAAGTTCATATGAAGCACTTTTAGCTCAATATGCGCAACAAGAGGTGCTTTCTGCTGCGATCAAGTCTCAAAATGAGATCATACTTGCCACCGAAGCTCAAGCTGCTGAACGCTCAGAACCACAACCGGTCCAAGAAGTTGCGTTAGCCAACGAAGCTCCAGCTGCTGAACGCTCAGAACCACAACCGGTCCAAGAAGTTGTGGTAGCCAACGAAACTCCAGCTGCTGAACGTTCAGAACCACAACCGGTCCAAGAAGTTGCATTAGCCAACGAAGCTCCAGCTGCTGAACGTTCAGAACTACAACCGGTCCAAGAAGTTGCGTTAGCCAACGAAGCTCCAGCTGCTGAACGTTCAGAACCACAACCGGTCCAAGAAGTTGTGGTAGCCAACGAAGCTCCAGCTGCTGAACGCTCAGAACCACAACCGGTCCAAGATGTTGCGTTAGCCAACGAAGCTCCAGCTGCTGAACGCTCAGAACCACAACCGGTCCAAGAAGTTGCGTTAGCCAACGAAACTCCAGCTGCTGAACGCTCAGAACTGGCACTAAACATGAAAATTATTGAAGAACAGATTTCGATTTTTGAGGATGAATTGTTGGCGCTTGCTGAGATGTCATTGGATGAGTTACCAATTGAGCTGCCAAAAATCAATCATCTTTTTCTTTCTAATGAAGCCCTTATACGATTAGATGAACAGTTGGAGCTTCCAAAAGAGGATAAAAGTAGAGTAGAGCAGATGACCTTGTCATCGGTCCAAGAAATGGAGGCATACTTAGCCTATTTAGAGCTGCGCAATTCTCATGAACAGTTAAAAATTGACTTGTTAGCTAATCAGCAAGAAATCAGAGATTTAGAACTTTATTACTCACCCGACCAAAAACAAGAACTCACGAGCAAGCTTTTGTTGCAACAAGAATTACAAACCAAGCTGCTCGATCAAAAAGCTTTAGTCTTGGCACAACCAAATCAGGCGAAATTTGAGGCACTTATGATCCAAAATTACAGGCCACCGCTCAATTCACCTAATGAAGTCAATTCAAGTTCGATAGTAAACTCAACGTATTCCAATGAATTTCGTATTGAAGAGAATCCCAATCGCTCGTCAACAAGTGCTATACCAGTTGGTCTGCCCTGTCCAGAAGGTTTGGTATTCAGGGTTCAAGTTGGAGCGTTCAGAAAACCTGTACCAGCAGATCGATTCAGAGAATTTACTCCGGTTGATGGACAAATATTGGCAAATGGTTTGACGGTGTATATGGCGGGTTATTTCAAGTCGTCAAAAGAAGCGCTGCAACAGCAGACGCTTATCCGAAAATTAGGATATTCCGATGCTTTTGTAGTAGCCTATCAAAATTGCAATCGTTTGAGTTTAGCACAGGGTAGGTTATTAGAATCTAATATAACTCCTTTAGCTCAAGAGCTTGAAGAGAAAAGCCAATTTGCTTCTCCCGGACAAGGTTTATATTATTCTGTGCAAGTGGGTGTTTATAATAGACTGTTGTCTAGTGAAGGACAGCTCGGTTTGCCAGAACTCATTGAAGCAAAGACAGCAAAAGGTCAGTATCGTTATGCGAGTGGTAAATTTGATAATGTTATAAGCGCAAAAGAAAGACAGCAACTTGCTGTTAATAAAGGCGTTAAAGATGCATTTATCGTTGCTTATTACCAAGGAAAACGCATTACTTTAGCCGAGGCCAAAACAATTTCACAATCGGGTATTGTATTTGAAACAACTTTTGAATCTAAGCCTCATCAATTAGAGCTGCCTCAAAGTTTAAGACAAGAAATCACTGCGTTGCAATTTCCTAAAGCAACACCATTACAATTACCTGACCCTATTTGCAGATATGAAATCAAATGTAATGATTGCCTTTCAGAACTGAGTCGTTACAATAGAGTAGGTGTTTTCATTTATGATCCTGAAAAAGACCTGATCTTCTCTGCATTACAAAAATCATCTCAGTGGAACGTTGTTCAGCAAATGTACCTGAAGGAATTACGCAAAAGAACCTTGACACTTAAAGGTGAAACTCAAACAGTAGTAATTGTTGATCATCGAATTGATGGTGCTTTTATGGATTGGTTACTTCGGCAACAACATGGGTACGAGCTATTGTATAATCAAGACGGAGATTTAGAACTGAGAATTCAGATTCCCGAAGCAGATTAATTATTGAATAATTGGTTTAAAACCAAATCGATTGTTTGAGTTCTTGCATTAGGTAATGGCCCAAGAGCATTGAGATAAAGAACCTTTAGTTGAGGGTCAAGCAGAATATACGCAGGAGCGCTCTTCCAACTTAACTGTTGCCATACATCATGATTGGTAGCGAGTTCAATACGCTGCCAATTTGCACCCTCAAAAGCTTTGTTATCTGCATTTGTCCATGTCATTTCCGATGGAATAATTGAAATGATTTGCAATTTAGATTGATATCGTTCAGCTAGTCTTTTAAGGGCAGCCATTTCTGCAATGCATTTTTGATTTCCAGGAATATAGTGGTGTAGATAGATGAATTTTTCTTTAGTTAATTTCAGACCGAGCTCATTTTCCACATACTCACGATTCCAATTCTTTCCATTGTTTAATTTACTTTTTTCAAGCCAAAAGTAATTGGCAGCTTTCCTTAATTCTTGTTGCTGGGCACCTACTGAAAGACGGCGCAATAAAGAAATCGCGAGTTCATTAGCAATGAGCTGAGCATGCTCATACTCTAGAATTAACTTGGTGGCCACAAATTCTGCCCATGCAGTATTATAAATGAAAGGATCTTTTACTAGGGTTTTGACTAAGGCCTCTAGGTCGTTAGCTTCTAAGGCTAGAGAAATACCCTTGCGGATGTTCTGATCTACTTGTGAGTCGTAATGTTCATAGAATAGAGTAGCGTATTCTATGAGTTTTGGTTGCTTATAATCAACGCTGTCTGTTTGGAGGTAAAAGTTATACTTATCTTGTTTTGTTGGACCTCCAATGACAGAAAAATTATCTATTGTTAGCCCCACGCTATATTTAATGTAATCTCGAAGAAAAGCATTTGTTTCCTCACCATAAACCATTGCTGTTTCCGCTTTAAAAGCTAAAACTTTTAAAATAAATTCATTACTTCTAATATCTTTCAATTGATATATATCCGCAATGTAGTTATCCATCCAAGCTTCAAATCCCAGAATTCTGTAATTGATATCTGTTGTATCCAATTGATAGAAAAGTAGTTCCAAATCTTGCTCATTTTGGCTGTAAAAACTATCGTTTGTAGGCGCGGGCAATTCGATGAGGTAACGACCATTGGGTTGCGCATACAACATAGAACAACGCTTGTTGTCACAGATTTGAAGTTTGCTAATGGCGGTGAGGTTTAATTGGGCATTGAAAATACCCATAGAATCGAGGTTAACGCTCTTAATCCATGTTTTTTGTTGGCTGAATTCATTGTCTATCTTATAGATGTCAAGGGTGGGTTCATTCCAAAAAGATAAGCCACGGATAAAAACTTGGCTCCAATACGAACTGGCCAATAAAAATGAGAGCAAGAAAAGAGTGTATTTCACTTGCATTAAACGAGTACTTCTGGATTAGTTACAAAAGGTGTGATATCCGCACCATTTTGATACATTTCTCTGATAATACTTGAACTGATGGCACTATGCGCTTGAGCAGTTAAGAAAAAAACTGTTTCGATGCCTGATATTGCATGATTCATATGACCAATGCTCCGTTCATACTCAAAATCTTTCGCATCGCGCAATCCTCTGACAATATGTGTAGCTCCTACCTCTTTACAAAACTCAACGGTTAGTTTTTGAAAAGAAGCTACACTAACATGTTCATCATTTGGAAATAAAGACCGGATATGTGTTATTTTTTTTTCTGTGCTAAAAAGACCTTGTTTTTTGGAATTGATACCTACACCAATGATGACTTCGTCAAAAATAGTAAGTGCTTGGTGCACTATGGCTTCATGTCCTTTGGTAAAGGGATCAAAGCTACCGGGAAATAAACAGCGTTTCATGAAGTGTGCTTGAAAAAACTAAAATAAACATTTCCAAAATTGCGACAAGCATCGAACTGGTCTAATGTTGAAAAATCGTGTTGTTTGCCGTGTTCTATGACCAATAGTCCGGTTGGAGACAAAAGATCCTTTTCAAAAATGGTTGCAATGAGTTCATTGTGAAATCCAAGATGATAGGGTGGGTCTGCAAAAATAAGATCGTATTGCACTAGCTTAGCATTGCGACAATAAATAACGCAGTCAGACTTGTAAACCTGCATGACAGAAGAGATTTGTAGCTGTTGCACGTTTTGCTTCAGGTATTGTATACAACGCGGGTGGCTATCTATGGCCAATAAATGACTTGCACCTCTGCTAACAAATTCAAACGAAATATTTCCGGTTCCCGCGCAGAGGTCTAATACCCTTAATTCATCGAGGTCTACCATATGCTCGAGCATGTTGAAGAGTCCTTCCTTAGCATAATCTGTGGTCGGCCTAGAAGGAAAGCCCGGTGGTGTGGCAAATCGCTTGCCTTTTAGTGATCCTCTGATAATGCGCACAAAATTTCGTTTTGATAGGTTTTGGAATTGTAAAAAGTAGAATTGTAATGTTCAAATTCTTTGAATTGCCCCATGAGCTCTTCAAAGGTCTTGAAATCAAAACTTCCACTGGCATCATAGATGGAAATCTCTAATTTACTCGGGAGCTGTAGTTTTTGCTGATGTGCCAATAAAAAATAGAGAATGTCAGCGTGGTGTTGAAACTCGTTGGTTGTACAACATTGGAGTTTATTGTCTTTCACCGCAATTAAAACAAAGTGAGTAGCTTCGATCATCAATGTCACTTGACTGCTTTGATGCCGGGTGGCTATTTGCTGTAATTGTGTGCCAATACTATGTTGAACGTGCGAGACGCGTAAGTCATATTTACTAAAATCATAGAGCCAAACAGGTATGGTGTATATGATCACAAGATCAAGAGCCGCAATTAATTGATGGGATAGCATTTGACCTTCAGGCAACGAACCCTGATTTAGTTTATAATAAGATTCCAATTGTTGTGGATCAAACAAAACTCTGGGAAAAAGGGTGTAGTTGGGACTGAACCATACTATTCTATGCAAATTATGCTTTTCAAGCGCTTTTTTTATGGGTTCAGCCATGCGTTCGCGAGCAAACGGCAAATTTGTTTCTAGAGGGAAGGTTTGTGAAATCACTTCTTCTTGAGCCTGTTCTAGCAACAAGAACGTTGAATCTGTATAGTAAAGTACCAAACGCGACATGGCTTGTTTATAAGTCTTTTGGCCTAGTGCCTTAGTACAAAGCTACAATATTTAATTTTGTTAACGCGCGAAACGCACATTTCATGACTCAAGCCATCCAATATACGCAAGACCAAGACGCCGCACTCGAACAATTTTTACAATTCATTCGAGCTCATCAGACAAGAAAGTTATGGGTCTTGACGGGTTATGCAGGAACAGGAAAATCTACGCTTATCGCTCATTTGGTACAACAAATGAAAGTAGAGCAATTACCTTTTAAACTTCTTGCACCTACTGGTCGTGCAGCAAAAGTTTTGTCTAATTATGCGGGTTTTCCGGCTAGTACCATACACCGTCATATTTATTTTTCTGGTGGTGAGCTAAGTACACAGGCAATGACTTTGGCTAAAAACTTACATAAAAACACACTCTTTTTTGTTGATGAAGCCTCAATGCTCGCTGCCTCAAATGCATATGAAGCTAATAATGTACTAGAAGATTTACTAAATTATGTCTACAGTGGCGAGAATTGTCATTTGGTTTTTGTCGGAGATCCTGGACAGCTGCCTCCTGTGGGGCAAGATCAAAGTTTGGCACTTGACCCTAATCGCTTAGTGGATGCATTCCCTACATTACATGTATGGTATAGTCAACTAAGGCAAGTGGTACGCGTAAATACCAATTCGAGTATTCTTTCAGCTGCTACCTATTTACGCCAAAAAAAAGATTTTTCTTTACCCTTATTCCCTAAGCAGGTTGAGACTAACGATGGTTGCGTAGAGGTCATCAATGGTGCAGACTTTCAAGAGTATTTGGAGAGTTCTATATCGCAAGTTGGGGTAGATGAAACGATACTGCTCACTTTAGCCAACAAACGAGCCAATCAATGGAATCTTGAAATCCGAAATCGCTTGTTTTACCGTGAAGAGGTATTGGAAAAAGGGGATTTACTCATGATTGTCAAGAATAATTATTTTTGGTTAGACCCAAATTCTAAGATGGGATTTATTGCAAATGGCGAAATGGCGCGTGTAGACAGAGTACGCAAACTTGAGGCCTATTATGGCTTTGAATTTGCACAGCTTGATCTTACTTTCGTTGATTATCCGGATCAAGCACCGCTAACTTGCATTGTTCATATCCAAAGTTTGAGTGATGAAGGTCCGAGTTTAAGTAGAGACGAATTGCGTAAGTTATTTTACGCGATTGAGAGTGAGCATTCAGAAATAAAGAATAAACAAAAGCGTTATAGAGAGGTGCTTAAAAATCCATACTTCAATGCGCTTCAAGTAAAATATGCGCACGCCGTTACTGTTCACAAAGCACAAGGCGGTCAATGGGCTCATGTGTATGTTGATTATGGTTATTTACCAGAAGAACGCAAAAATGAATCTTATTTGCGTTGGCTTTATACAGCAATCACTCGTTCAAGTAAAAAACTCTTCTTACTCAATTTTCCAGCTGATTTTTTTGAGCCTAGTTAGACCAATTTTCGAGCGCTTTTTCTTGGTTTGAAGTCGTTTCAGTTGCTTTAATAACCTGATGCGTGACATAAAAATGTCGGTCTACTTCAGGTATAAAGCGTTCTAAAAACACGCCATTTCGCTCAATGAGTAAGGTTTTGTTTTGATTCTCGTGAAAGGCAATCCAGTTGTCTAAGCTTGGTAAGGCGCGCACACCATTTATACCAAGAATGAGATCACCTATGGCTAAGCCAGCTGTATCTGCAGGCGATCCCGGATAGATGCTCTGAATTTGCCATTCTTTACCATTCGCAATTACTTTCATGCCTATGCGTGTTTCAGTAATGCTCTTACCCGCTGTTTGTTTTAATTCAAGCCCAAAGAATTCAAATGCTTCTTGCAAAAGAGCTTCGTATGCAGAGGTGCCACAAACATAATCTCTAAAAAAATCAGAAAAAGATTCGCCGGAAAGGTTTTCAACCGAGGTTTGATAGTCTAAAAGTGTATAGCCAGCACCCTTATTTGTACAGTTGATATACATTTGTTTTATAACCTGTTCTAAACCAAATTTGTGGCTTGTGGCTTTACGCAGACGGTAATCAATATAAAATGCCAATAAACAACCTTCCGTATAAATAGAAACTTTTCTGCCCGGTGCCCCAGGTACATAACCATCCAACCAGGTGTCAAATGATGCACTAGCAACGCTCATAGAGAATCTTCCTGGATTATCAAGGTGTTTTTGTACCTGTTTACTGAGTTCTTTAAGGTATTGGTCAAGGGTGAAAACACCACTTTTTAATAAATAGAGATCACCCATGTAGGTTGTTATACCTTCATAAATAAAGCCTGTCAGTGCATAATTTTCACGCTTGAAATCATAGGGTGACATTTCTACCGGTCTTAGCGCTTTGATATTCCAGACGTGATAAAGTTCATGAGCGGATACGCCAAGCAACTCCGTGTATAGTGTGCTAAATAGGTCGCAAGATGGTCCAAGTGCAATGACTGTAGATTCGAGGTGCTCCACACCATGGTAGGCGGCATGAGGCAAAGATTGTATTAAAAATGTATATGTTCGACTTGGGAACTCGCCAAAATCTTGTATTTGACGCTCGGTAAATTTAGAAAAATCATGAATTACACGTTCCCACGGTATCAGTACCTGTCCATTGAAACAGATATGGAAAGTGGTTCCTGCTACTTCGTAACTTTGTCTTTCAATACGCGCACTACAGATAAAGGGACTGTCTGCTAATGTATCAAAATTCGGAACAATGACCCTTTGATCCTCATTAAATTGTAGTGCCGAAGCAATTTGCCATTCTTTTGGAATGTGCAATTTCAAGTCATAGGGTTGCTGCGGCTGATGTGCATTGTAGAAGAAACAATTAACTGGATTAATGTAGAGCTGCTCAGGGTCAAGGAAAGTTGATCCAGCATTGAGTTCAGCTGCATAATAGCTATAACTAATTGTAATTTGTGCTTGCCCTTGGCTGGCAATTCTCCAGGTGTCTTTGGTGCTTTTCTCTACAACAAGAGGAAGGTTGTCGACTCCATATGCCTTGAATCCTTTGATGTTTTTGGCAAAATTTCCAATTTCATATCTACCTGGCCTCCAACTGGGTAGCTCTAGTTGAAGTACTTGCTCATCAATAGGTTGTTCGAATGTTGCGCTGAATTGAATATAGCGCTGATGGGCTTGTGAGCAACGAACTTGATAGCGCACCATTTGATCAGGCGTATAGTTCGTTTTGAATTTGGGCAATCTTGTCGTCTGAGAGGTAGTCATCATATGGCATCATTTTGTCGATGATTCCATTTGGAGTCAATTCAATGATTCTATTTGCAACCGTACTTACCAACTCATGGTCATGTGAAGTAAACAAGAGGGTGCCCTGAAATTCCTGCATTGCATTATTGAGTGCAGTGATGGACTCGAGATCTAGGTGATTGGTTGGCTCGTCCATGAGTAGAAGATTCCCCTTAGCAAGCATCATTTTAGATAGCATACAACGTACTTTCTCCCCGCCCGATAATACGGTAGCCATTTTTATAGCCTCTTCGCCTGTGAAAAGCATACGTCCAAGAAAAGTTCTTAGATATACCTCTTCTCTTTCTTCGTCAGTTTGAGCATATTGTCTTAGCCAATCGATGAGGCTTAGTTTAGCTTCAAAATAATGATGGTTGTCGTTTGGTAAATAAGCCGTGGTGATGGTGGTGCCAAAAGTGAAGTTACCAGTGTCTGGCTTCATGTAACCTGCCAATATTTCAAAGAAATGAGTTAGCGCCACAGAATCGCGAGAAATAAAAGCAATCTTGTCACCTTTATTAACGGTCAAATACAAATCTTTGAAGAGTATTTTACCTTCTGTGCTCTTACTCAAATTCTCAATACTTAATATTTGGTTTCCAGCATCGCGGTCTTGATGAAAAGTAATTCCTGGGTAACGTCTAGATGAGGGCTTGATTTCCTCTAGGTCTAGATTGTCGAGCATTTTACGTCGGCTGGTTGCTTGTTTGGATTTAGCAGCGTTTGCAGAGAAACGGGAAATGAATTCCATAAGTTCTTTTTTCTTCTCCTCTGCTTTTTTGTTTTTGTCCGCACGTTGACGTAAGGCTAATTGAGAAGATTGATACCAGAAGGTGTAGTTTCCAGTGAACATATTGAGCTTACTAAAGTCAATATCACAAATATGTGTACAAACGGTGTCAAGGAAGTGGCGGTCGTGAGATACTACGATAACTGTATTCCTAAAGTCGAGTAAGAAATCCTCGAGCCAAGAAATTGTTTTGAGGTCAAGGTCGTTGGTTGGCTCATCCAAAATAAGTACGTCTGGGTTGCCAAATAGAGCTTGAGCGAGTAAAACGCGCACTTTCAGGTCATTGGATAGTTCTTCCATGAGTAAATAGTGCTTTGACTCGTCGATTCCTAGGTTACTCAAGAGGCTTGCAGCATCGGTTTCAGCGTTCCAGCCTTCAAGATCGGCAAACTCGCCTTCTAATTCGGCGGTTTTCATACCATCCTCATCACTGAAATCTTCTTTCGCGTAAAGTGCATCTTTTTCAACCATAATTTCATAGAGCCGCTTGTGTCCCATAATTACGGTTTGTAAGACTTGAATTTGATCGAATTCAAAGTGATTTTGCTTGAGTACGGCCATTCGCTTGCCAGGCTCTAAATCTACACGGCCAGTTGTTGGGTCTTGATCGCCGGTTAATATTTTGAGAAAGGTAGATTTACCAGCACCATTTGCGCCGATAACGCCGTAGCAATTGCCATTGACAAATTTAACATTGACTTCATCAAAAAGTACGCGTTTACCGAATTGTAAGGAGAGATTGGATACCGAAAGCATGCAGAATTATTTTTGCGCAAAGATAGGCAAAAGAAATCAGCTATTGGTGCAAGTGTAGATGAAGGCTGGCGGGAAGTTCAAAACCGTATAGTCAATTGAAACTTTTTTAAAATGAGAGCCATAGAGTTTCTTAAGACCTCGAGAGTATTGAAATTGTATCAATTTACCCCCGGATTTCAAGTTGCTTTTGATTTCGTTAAATATTTGGTTGCGCAGATCTACAGGAAAGTTAGAGAGCGGTAGGGAAGATAAAATAAAGTCTGCTTTAGCAAGCTGGAGCTTACGAAGGATGTTTGAAATCTCAACAGCTGAGGCATGAACAAGATGAACATTTGGTATTTGTAATTCATTTTTCAGGTCTTCAAAGAAAGCGTCGTTGAGTTCAATGACTACGAACTGACAATTAGGGTGCTTTTGCAATACCAATTCTTTGGTAAAAACTCCAGTGCCTGGTCCTAGTTCGATGATTACTTTTGCCCTTTTGAAATCAATAGGTTGCAACATTTTTTTACTCAAAAAACGAGAGCTAGGTATAACTGAACCTACCATTCGGTTTGCCTTAAAAAATTCCCTAAGAAATGATCTTTTTGACATAATTACTGAACAAGAGAAGCTCGGGCGCCTCTAATTACGCCCAAAATTTGACCTTTTAAGTCAACTTTGTTAAATGGACTAAATCTCCATTGTTCTGGACGCATATTAGCTTGATATGGAACACTTGGGTCAAAGAGGGTCAGTTCTGCATTTGCACCCACTTCGATGCAATTTGGTGGAAGGTCTAGAATTTTTCTTGGCCCAGCATTGAGAGCCTTAAGGAAACTGAGGTCAGCATTTTTAGCCGTGCTGACCAAAGCTGCAAATACAGTTTCTAATTGGGGAGCCCCAAAACTTGCTAAATCAAATTCAAGTTCTTTTTCTTCTGTGTCTCCGGGGCGGTGATCACTGACTATAGCATCAATAGTTCCATCCAATACCCCTGCCCAAAGTTCAGATCGATCATTTTCTGTGCGTAAAACTGGCAATACCTTAAATCGGGTATCAAAACCGAGCATTTCTTCTTCTGACCAACATAGATTCATTAAATGTACATCGGCCGTTAGGTTGAGGCCATCTTTTTTTGCCTGACGAATGAGGGAAACTCCAGTTGCAGTGCTAATTCCGGATAGATGCATCTTTCCGCCAGTATAGGCCAGAAGTCTGATGTTGCGTTCAATTTCGATGATTTCCGATACATGCGGATCTGCTTTGAGACCTGTACGTGTGGAGGCAACACCTTCATTTACTTGTGCTTTGGCACTTAATGAAGCATTTCGAGCCAGTAATGCAACTCTTCCACCAAAATCTCTGGTATATAGCAGTGCGCGATGCAAAAGACCCGCACTAACGCTGTGGCTATCATCTGTAAATAGACGAACACCTTGCTCATACAACTCAAACATCTCAGCTAGTTCTTCTCCTTTTATGTTCTTAGAAAGTGCACCATTTACGCCAAGCAATGTAGTACTGTGCAAGCTTTGTTGCTGAACATAACTTGCTACGGATTTATTATCTATCACAGGATCAGTAGTAGGCTGGATGTAAACGCGTGTGTAACCACCCGCACTTGCAGCTTCTAAGCCAGATTCAATTGTTTCTTTGTGTTCGTATCCTGGGTCGCAAAAGTCAGCTTTTAGATCAATAAAACCCGGTGTTACACATAAATGTGCGGAGTTGATTTGAATCGCATCTGGATCTGATATTTCGGAGGCAATTTGAGTGATTTGCCCCTCCTCAATAAGTATGGAGCAGGTTTGATTATTCCAGCTTGATTGAGGATCGTAAATAGTTGCGTTGTTGAGTTGAATATTCATTTCCACCTTTTTAACAATAATAGTTCGGCCAGTAAGCAAAGGAGTCCAAAAATAAGCAGGTAGCGCCAAAAACTTTTAGTTTCCTCAAGTTGTATGGCGGTTAGGCTTTGTCCTTCATTGACTTGGTTAAAAATACAATTTTTTATACCGTTGGATTCTAAAATAGCTAATAAACCGTCTTTATCCAAATGACTGAGTTTTGACTCAGAACGGTTGTAATTGAGTGCAAGTTGAGCTAGTGCTTCGGTTCCCATAAGTTCATATATACCATCGTTGAGTTTTTCTAGAGCAGCCATTCCTCCAATTTGAATTCGCAATTGATTTGGATTGGCTATATATTGCGCAATAAATTCGGTTTGCTTAGAAACTAAACGAAGCGGAGCTTCGTTGTTGTGTTGAGCTCTCACCAAAATTTGTGCATCTTTTCCCAAGATAGAATAGGAAGGAAAGCGTACGCTTGCAAATTCTCCACAACGCAATAAGATGGTCGGGAATAACGATTGATTGATGAGACTTCCGAACGAAGATTGAAGGGCAGTAGTAAATAGAAAACTATGGTAGTTGGATCTCATAAAAAGTAGGTTCCCTGCACGCGTAATGAGTAGGGGGCTAGCACCACTTTGGTTTTGATTTTTTAGGCTATAGGCTTTTTTTACCAGCGAAACATTGAGTTTTTCTTGTTTTCGTTCAAAGACGCCCCTGAAGAACGGATCTTCATCTTTGATTGTGCGTACCTGAAGAGACGCGCTTGTTGGTGCTCCAAATTCGGGTAAGCCAAGCGCTTTAAGTAGAGGTTGGTAATCGCTGGTTTGGATATTCTCGCCGGGGATTATTAATAATTTCTGGCCATTTTTGTGGGCATTGATCAATTCTTCAGTAAGGCCACTTGAAAGTTCATTTAAACCATTGAGTACAATTAGATCTGCAGCTGAGATCGTTTGTGACGCAACCTCTCCTGGTGTTGTGGTTTGCACATTATAGCAGGGTTCTACGGCATAGGCACGTGCAACGTTAGGACTTGCATTTGCTTCTTCAATAAGGTAGATATTTACTTTTTCTGGCACCTCGTAGGAGAAGTACCAATTGTCATCAAAGTGGAGTTGACGATCATTAATTTGAATATGACCCTGAACATATCCTTTATTGGTTTCGGTATAGGGAAAGCTCGCAATTTGACTATTATTGGCAGTGGTTTGCATGAACATGGTGCGATTAAGCTCACCAATTTTTACTTGTAATTCAAGTCGTTTATTCGATTGCTCTCCAAAATTTTGAACCCGAACCATTAATGTTTGTTCTGTACCAAGTTGATGAGTTGGTTTAGCAAACCAAACACTGTCTATGTATGCATTTTGATTGCGTTGTGCTTTGAGTTGAAAAGCATAAAATGATTGATTTGACGCTGGTTTTTGTGTTTTAAGATCTGCTTGATTTTGCTGAAAATCGGAAATTAAAACTTGTTGTACTTGACCAAAATGCTCATTTTGATCTTGGTATTTGTCGAGTTGGCGTTGTTGCCAACTGAGCACATCGTCTAAGGATCTGCTCAATGCGCATACATCTAATTGATCAAGGTATGTAAGTGCTTCAGCTTTTGTTAAAAAGCGTTGCTCCATAAAATCAAGTTGATTGCTACAGACTAATACCCGGGTATCGGGTTTGATTTTTTCAAGGATGCGTTTTGTTAATTCTCGACCTTCTGAGAAAAGAGTTCCTTCTGTCCCGATTGCATTCATTGAAAATGAATTGTCCAAATAGACGAGAAGTGCTGGTTTTCCACTCTTAGCATTTTTAGTGGTTGGCAGTTGTGGCTGCGCAAAGGCAATAATGATAGCAGCAGTCGCTAAGATTCTAGTGAGTAGAACCAAGAGATGCTTTATTTTTCTGGTGCTTTGTTGTTCTTTTTCGAGAAATCGAATAAATTTTAATGACGAGAAATAAAGAGTCTTGCGTCTTCGAAAATGAAAAAGGTGAATGATAACGGGAATAAGTAACAAGAAGAGGAACCATAAGCGTTCAGGGTGTACAAATTCCATAAATCAAAGGTAATAAAAATGTGGAATTGACTTCAAAAAAAAACTGCCCGACATGCGGGCAGTTTTAGATTTTTAAAGCGCTTCTTATTCTTTTGTGGAATCGAGTCGTTTTTTGTACTCCTGTGCCTTTTCAATGTTCCCAAGTTTCATATTGGTTTTGTACAAAATATCTAATATGGCTCTATCTTCAGGATTTTGAGTGGCATATTGTTCGAGTGGAGCTAGGGCTTGTTTAAACAAGTTCATTGCTTCCGCTTCTAATTGAGCTGCTTTCGGATCTTTATAATCAAGTTCAATGGTTGCATTTCGCTTTTCGACTGCTAAATTGTAAAGGTGAGCTCCTAATTGATACAGCGCTTCATTGTATGTTGGATCAATCTCAAGGGCTTTTTGAAGTGCAGCTGTTGCTTTTTCATTTTCCTTTTTATCCATGTAGCTTGTGCCAAGTACATAATAAAGCTGCTTGTTATTTGGGTCAAGTTCAAGTGCTTTGTTGATGAATTTTTCAGTTGCAGCTACATCTCCTTTTTGTAGGTTGATGTTCACTAAGCTGATTAAAATGTCTATATTTTTAGGCATAGCTTCAGAAACACGACTAGCAAAAGCAATAGCTTCGTCATACTTTTTGGCGGCAAGATAATCTTCAACTGCATAATTTGCGGCTAAGGAAGTATTGACTTCGGCATCTTTGAAATCTTCACCCAAATAAGATTTAATTTCGTGAGCTGCAATAAAGGCATCTGCAGCAGCTTCGTATTTCTTTGCGTTGTAAGCTACAATCCCAGCATTAAATACGTTATCAACACGTCCATTGATATAGTTCTGAGCGTCAGAAGTCCAAGATTTTTTAGGGTCTTCAAGGACTTTTTTGAAAGAAGCCATTGCTACTTCTTTGTTTGCCTTCGCAGCAGCTTGATCAATAGCACTCCCTGAAGACATGGCTTCTAACTGTGCAATCTCATTGAGACTATAGTAAATCTGTGCTCTGTAGAGGTGCATTTTGAAATCTTCTGCGGTTTCTGGATTTGCAGCCGCTAGGTCAATAAAGTTTTTGGCATCCGTTACCGTTTTTTTATTAGCCGCAAGCTCTCCCATAGGATTGTACTTGCGCATAAGAAGGATTGCGTCGGTTACGTTCTTTTTTTGAGCAAAAGCAGCCGTACTTAAGATAAGACTCAGACCTGCCAGAAGGAGTTGTTTTTTCATGATATTAAAATTATTCGCTTTGAGCTTCATTATTTTCAATTTCCGTGCCATTTTCTGCATCTTGCTCTGAATTGAGCTCTTCCTCTTCGTCTTCAGAACGCGGAACACGTGCAATTGCAGCAATTTCGGAATTTGCTTTCAGATTGATGAGTTTGACCCCTTGGGCTGCTCGGCCCATGGTTCGGATTGTATCAATGTGCATGCGTATGGTGACACCAGATTTGGTAATGATCATCAGGTCGTCTTCATCAAAAACATTTTGGATAGAGAGTAGTTTCCCAGTTTTCTCAGTGATGTTAAGGGTTTTGACACCTTTTCCACCTCTGTTGGTTACTCGGTAAACAGGCTCTTTATCTTCTGGGTCATTGAGGAACGTGCGCTTGCCATATCCTTTTTCTGATACCACTAAAATGGTAGAGAAAATGTCTTCAACGCAGATCATACCAATAACACATTCTGAATCTGAACTCAGGCTTACACCTCTTACTCCTGATGCGTTTCTTCCCATAGGACGCACAGTAGATTCATTAAAGCGAATTGCTCGACCGTCGCTAGTAGCTAAGACAATTTCATTGTTGCCGTTGGTGAGTTTAGCTTCTAGAAGCTCATCGTTGTCGCGTATGCCAATTGCGTTAATTCCGTTACTACGTGGACGTGAATACGCTTCAAGGGATGTTTTTTTGATGACTCCTTGCTTGGTGCACATGACAATAAAGTTGTTGTCAACGTATTCTTTATCAGTTAAATCAAGTACTTTGACGTAGGCTTTAACTTTATCGTCGCCTGGAATGTTGATCAGGTTTTGAATAGCACGGCCTTTTGATGTCTTGTTTCCTTCTGGAATTTCATAAACACGCATCCAGAAACAACGTCCTTTTTCAGTGAAAATAAGAAGGTAATTGTGATTAGTTGCCACAAATAAATGCTCGAGGAAATCTTGGTCTCGGGTTGCAGATCCTTTAGAACCCATCCCTCCACGATTTTGAACTTTGTACTCTGCAAGGTTTGTGCGCTTGATATAACCGGCATGTGAAATAGTAACCACAACTTCTTCATCAGCAATGAGGTCTTCCATGCGCATTTCACTCGCGCTATATTCAATAGAAGAACGACGTTCGTCGCCATATTTAGAACGAATTTCAATCAATTCGTCTTTGATGATTTGCATGCGACGTTCTTCTTTGTCAAGAATGTCTTTAAGGTCTGCAATGAGCTTCATGAGTTCATCGTACTCTGCGCGCAGTTTGTCTTGTTCTAGGCCAGTAAGCTGACGTAAACGCATGTCTACAATAGCGCGTGTCTGAATATCAGACAAACCAAAGCGAGTCGCTAAACGATCTCTGGCATCGTCCGGACTTGCTGAGGTTTTGATAATTTCAATGACTTCATCAATGTTGTCTGAGGCAATGATAAGACCTTCAAGTATGTGCGCGCGCTCTTCGGCTTTACGCAAATCAAAACGCGTACGGCGAATGACAACATCGTGACGGAATTCAACGAATTCTTGAATAAGATCACGGACATTAAGTAAGCGCGGTCTACCATCAACTAAACAAATGTTGTTGACCGAGAAGGACGTTTGAAGTTGGGTGAATTTATAGAGTTTGTTGAGTACCACATTTGCAATTGCATCGCGTTTGATTTCAAAAACGATACGCATACCATTACGGTCAGATTCATCGCGGAGGTCAGAAATGCCTTCGATTTTTTTATCGTTGACCAATTCTGCGATCTTTTTGATCATTTCGGCTTTGTTAACCTGGTACGGAATTTCAGTAACAATGATTTGCTCGCGGCCATTTTCTTCTTCGATTTCTGCCTTACCTCTAATGACAACTCGGCCTCGACCGGTTAAAAATGCATCGCGAACGCCTTCGTAACCATAAATGATTCCACCAGTAGGGAAATCTGGTGCCTTGATGTACTGGAGCAATTCCTCTGCTGTGATGTCATGGTTGTCAATGTAGGCAATGGTACCATCTATAACTTCAGAGAGGTTGTGGGGAGCCATATTGGTAGCCATACCAACGGCAATACCTGCAGCTCCATTGACAAGTAGATTTGGGATTTTGGTCGGTAATACACTTGGCTCTTGAAGAGAATCATCAAAGTTAGGACGGAAATCGACAGTTTCTTTTTCCAAATCGTCGAGCATTTCTTCGGCAATTTTACGCAAACGGGCTTCCGTGTAACGCATAGCCGCTGGACTATCGCCATCAACTGAACCAAAGTTTCCTTGTCCATCTACGAGTGGATAACGCAAAGACCATGGCTGTGCCATACGGACCATTGTGTCATAAACTGAACTATCACCATGAGGGTGGTACTTACCAAGTACCTCACCAACAATTCTAGCTGATTTTTTGTAAGGACGATTGGAGAATACGCCTAGGTCTTGCATACCGTAAAGCACCCTTCGATGCACTGGTTTGAAACCGTCGCGTACATCGGGTAGTGCGCGTGAGACAATAACAGACATCGAATAGTCGATGTATGCTGATTTCATTTCATCTTCAATGTTGATCTGAATGATTTTTTCGCCTTCAGCCATATTTTTGAGTTAGTCTATGCGTTAATTAATTAGAATTTCAAAGTTAACAAAATGCAGCCCCTATAGGCTTCGCTAAACTATTTTTTACTAACAAAATGCAACTATAAATTGTGAATAAAACCGGACGCTGTGCGCAGATAAAAGTTATATTTGTATCAAGCAAACGTAAACCATGGAAGCCAAATTTTCTCCACGTGTCAAAGACATGATCAGCTACAGCCGAGATGAGGCCGTTCGCTTGTCTAACGAGTTTGTGGGTGCCGAGCATTTGTTGCTTGGGCTCATTCGCCTCAACGAAGGCACGGCTGTAAACATTATCAATGAATTTAAACTCGATCTAGCCGAACTCAAAGCAGAGCTTGAAAAAATTCTTGCCAAAAGTGCAGTACGCGATTTAGTCAATTTAAATCTTCCGCTTCTCAAACAGGCAGAAAACATCATTAAGCAATCTTATTTAGAGGCGAAAGAATTCAAACAAAATATTATTGGTACCGAACATTTATTGCTTACCATACTCCGCTACGAAGATAGCGTAGCATGTCAAGTTCTCAATAAGTACGGTATCATGTATGAAAACGCAAGAGACGAATACGAAATTATGTTACAAAATAAAAAACAACCAAGTGCTGAATTTCCAAGTTCTGGCCAAGAAGAAGATGAGAATTTCAGTCAAGCTCAGCGCAAGAGTGCTGACCCAAAATCCAAGACGCCAGTATTGGATAATTTTGGCCGTGATCTTACTAAAATGGCCGAGCTTGGTAGGTTAGATCCAATTGTTGGTCGCGAGAAGGAAATTGAGCGAGTCAGCCAAATCTTATCGCGACGTAAGAAGAATAATCCTATTCTTATTGGTGAACCAGGTGTGGGTAAGTCTGCTATCGCAGAAGGCTTGGCATTGCGCATAGTCCAAAGAAAAGTTTCGCGCATCCTCTTCAATAAACGGATAGTTTCGCTGGACCTTGCCTCTTTGGTTGCAGGCACCAAATACAGAGGTCAATTCGAAGAGCGTATGAAAGCTGTCATGCAAGAAATTGAGAAGAATCCCGATATCATTCTTTTCATTGATGAAATTCATACAATTATCGGTGCTGGTGGTGCTAGTGGATCACTCGACGCCTCGAATATGTTTAAGCCAGCGCTTGCCCGAGGTGAAATGCAAGCCATTGGTGCAACTACCCTAGACGAATATCGCCAGTATATAGAAAAAGATGGTGCGCTTGAACGCCGTTTCCAAAAAGTAATCATTGAACCAACATCTATTGACGAAACGATTCAGATATTAAATAATATCAAAGAACGATATGAAGATCACCACAGCGTTCGTTATACAGATGAGGCACTTGCAGCATGTGTTAAACTAACGGAGCGCTATATCACAGACAGACATTTACCAGATAAGGCCATAGATGCGCTCGATGAGGTAGGTTCAAGGGTTCATATCACTAATTTGCATGTCCCCAAAGAAATCACTGATATCGAAAGTCAAATTGAAGGCTTGAAAGGTCAAAAAGCAGAGGTTATCCGTTCACAACAATATGAAAAAGCAGCTGAGCTAAGAGATGCCGAGCGCAAGCTTCAAGAAGAATTAGAGGCGGCAAAAACAAAATGGGAAGAAGAGGCCAAAAATAACCGAGTCGTTGTAACCGAAGAGAATGTAGCTGAGGTTGTTTCCATGATGAGTGGTGTCCCAGTTACTAAGATTTCTGAATCTGAGCTAGGCAAATTGGTAAAAATGGCTGAAACCATCCGCGGTAAGGTGATTGGTCAAGATGACGCAGTTTCCAAAGTGGTTCGTGCCATTCAACGAAATCGAGCAGGATTAAAGGATCCGAATAAACCAATTGGTTCCTTCTTTTTCTTGGGCCCAACTGGTGTTGGTAAAACACAATTAGCCAAAATCTTAGCTAAAAACCTTTTTGACTCAGATGATGCACTTATTCGTGTCGATATGTCTGAGTATATGGAGAAATTTTCAATTTCAAGACTAGTTGGTGCACCTCCAGGATATGTTGGTTACGAAGAAGGTGGACAACTCACCGAAAAAGTACGCCGTAAACCCTACGCGATTGTTTTGCTCGATGAAATTGAAAAAGCACATCCAGATGTGTTCAATTTACTGCTTCAAGTTTTAGATGATGGGCATATGACAGACGGATTAGGCCGCAAAATTGACTTCAAAAATACCATTTTGATCATGACTTCAAATATTGGTGCCCGACAACTTGCTGACTTCGGAACTGGCGTTGGATTTGGCACCAAAGCACAACAAGATGCCCAAGAACAAAATGCACTCTCTGTAGTTCAAAATGCCTTGCGAAAGGCATTTTCACCAGAATTTCTTAATCGCGTTGATGACATGATTATGTTCAAGTCATTGAAGCGTGAAGATATCCATCTTATCATTGACATTGAACTTGAAAAACTCCTCGATAGAATTGGGAATTTGGGATACTTTGTAAGTTGTACTGAGGCAGCAAAAGACTTTATTGCCGAAAAAGGCTATGATGAAAAATTTGGTGCTCGTCCACTCAAAAGAGCGATCCAAAAATACATTGAAGATCCGCTTGCTGAGGAAATCATCAATTCTAATTTACAAGAAGGAGATACAATCGTTTTAGACTTTGAAACAGGTGGCGATGTGCTCAAACTCAGTATTGAGAAAGCCAAGCCTTCCAAGAAAAAAGCAGATCCAAAAGCAGAATAGTGTTAGATGAAAGTGCTGTCGAGGAACGCATTTTAGCACGGGCTAAGCAGCCTCGCTTTACGGATTTTCATCACTATTTCTTGGAGCATCCAGAAGCAATTCCATTGTTGCTACTTCTTTCTTTGTCTGACAAACCTCATCCGGTACCTGCCTACAGTGCTTGGCTGCTTGTGCACCTCGCCAAAGCTCGGCCTCCACTTTTGGCACCTTTACAAGATCAACTGACTGCAGGTTTATTGGAGACCACCAACCACAGCATCCAAAGAAGTTTGCTTGTTGTTTTACTCGAGTTGCCAATCAAAAGAAGATTCAAAGCGGAGTTGTTGAATTGCTGCTTTGAGGTTTTTGCCAATCCTGATAACGCGGTGGCCAATCGGGTCTATGCGCTGTATCACCTCAAAAGATTCGTGAAAATGTATCCCGAAATAGATCAGGAGGTACGGTCTATTATTTCACTGCTTGAAAGCCATGAAATGAAGCCTGCACTTCGCGTTGGAATTCGCAACTACCTAAAAAAGTAAACGATTAATGTTTCTTAACTACTTCCTCGTAAGGTACGCGCACGCGCTCGCCCCAGATTCCAGGTCCTGTGCCTAGCCCCACGGCGACTACCATATTGATTTCTGCGCGGCGTGGTAACTTAAGGTAGTGCTTCAGACGTTTTTCATCAAAGCCTTCAAGCGGGCAGCTGTGAAACCCTTCAGCAGCCACTGATAACATAAATGTTTGAGCGGCGAGCGCGCAAGACTTGTGCGTCACTACACGCACAGCAGAAGCGCCTCCAGTTCTGTAAAACGGCTTGAAAAGCCCACCAAAAAAACTAATCGTAAGTCTGAGTGCTGCCATCACACGTAGCGGATCATTGGCATAAAGGAGGGGCATCACCTTACCGTAGTATTGTAGCATCATTTTTTGTGCTTTGGTTGGTTCGCCCTGTATTTCTTTTTGGACTTGAGAAATATGCCAGTTTTTACGCTCCTTCCAAAGGTCTGGTCTCGTCACAAAAACCACCATTTCTTGTGCCGTTTTAGCAGCAGACTGTCCTAAACATATTTCTGCAACCTTTGCTTTGTCAGAGGTGGAGTTGATCCAGTGGAATCCCCAAAGTTGCATGTTACTCGAATTAGGGGATAGGATACTTCTTTTGAGGCTGCGCTCAATGACTTCTTTCGGGACGGGTGTGTTTGGGTCAAACTTACGGTTGCTACGTCTGAATTGTATGATTTGTTCGAAGTTTTCTTGTTGACTCATCTTAATCTTGTTCTTGTTTGATTGCTGTAACAGTAAATCCTTCGTTTCTTAATAAATTAATGACACCATCTTGTCCACCCAAATGGCCTGCTCCAACTGCAAAAAATGTACTCTCTTTTTTCATTTGAATGCGCATAGGTTCAATCCAACTTTTATTTCGGTTTACTAAAAGCAGTTCGTTGAACTCAGGATAGTCTGCGGTTTCAACAGACATAAGTTTACCCAATTCCTCTAAGTCTTCATTGAGGTAGCAGTAGAGCAGGGTATCAAAATTTTTCATATCGCTGTTGTAGTCTTTTTTGAGCATGTCAACTTGTGTTTCCATGGGTAATTGATCAAAAAGGCTTAGCTGAAAATCAATGGTTTCAAGCCCAATTATTTGTTTATGTTTTTTCTTTGCCATTTTATTGAATTCCATTTCATAGGATGCCATTTTAGACATACTTTCTTGGATGAGTATACTTGAAAAAAACATGGGTTTAAGCTTGCTGCTACGTTCAAATTTACTTTCATTCCACTGGAGGCTATCCATGCAGTACATTTTGAGTTGTGTATAATCCTGAGCAGACATGAAATCTTTGAGCGTCTTTCCATCAGGTAGGAGTACTCTTTGAGCAAGCGCAATTTTTTCAGAAGCACTCATATTTAGATCTACTTCCATAGCTAGTGTGCTAGAGGCTTCGAAAGCGCGTTTTAGGCTATGACTAAGTTTAAAATTTTCTTTGGGTAGGATGTGGATGGTACCATAAAGATAGGAAGGCTCAGTAAGTCCGTTGCCAGTGATTTGATAGAGTAGTTGCGCTTTGGCTAAGCCAGAAAAGAGCACAAAAAGGAGAAGTAATTTTTTCATGTCCCAAAATTACATAAACTTTGGCTTCAGCGATGAAAACTGCTTTTTTGACATTTATGTCAGTAAAATGCTGTCAGCTTGTCTTAAATGAGTCCTTGGTCTATTATTTGTTGGGCCTCTCGTAACGAATAAAAAAGTAAATATGTCAGTTGAGAATGATCTACCAAACGAGGAGCTTCAGCATGAGGAAGTCATGAACGAAGAGCAAACGACTCAAGAGCAAACAGCTAATTCAGAAAATCAAGAAGAGCAGTTGGTCGATGAGTATAAAGATAAGTTCGTCCGATTGTATGCTGAGTTTGATAACTATCGTCGCAGAACCAACGAAGAAAAATTAAATTTGATCTCCACAGCCAGTAAGGATGTTATTGTTGCGATGCTCCCAGTTTTAGATAATTTTGAGCGTGCAATCGCTACCAATGAAAGTTTGGATGATATGGACGCGATGAAAGAAGGTTTCCAATTGATCTATAATATGTTTAAAGGTATTTTAGAAGCGAAAGGTCTAAAGCCTATGGAGGCAAAAGGTCATGAATTTGACAGTGATTTACACGAAGCAATTGCCAATATTCCCGCGCCTGAAAAAGCACTCAAAGGCAAAGTGATAGAAGATGTAGAAAAAGGCTATTATCTCAATGACAAAGTTTTGCGTTTTGCAAAAGTTGTTGTTGGTCAATAAATAAAACATGAGTAACAAGCGAGATTATTACGAAGTACTAGGTGTTTCTAAAAATGCTGATGATGCTGAAATCAAAAAGGCTTATCGAAAACTTGCCCTCAAATATCACCCGGATAAAAATCCTGATGATACCAGTGCCGAAGAAAAATTCAAAGAAGCAGCCGAAGCATACGAAGTACTAAGTAATTCAGAAAAACGTTCCCAATACGATCGCTTTGGTCATGCAGGAATGGGCGGAGCCAGTGGTTTTGGTGGTGGCGGCATGAATATGGACGACATCTTCTCTCAATTTGGAGATATTTTTGGTGGAGCCTTCGGAGGTGGTAGTTTTGGCGGAAGCCGAGGAGGTTCAAGAGTTGTCAAAGGCACCAATTTACGCGTCAAAATGAAGCTAACGCTCGATGAAATTTCGGGAGGGGTCAAGAAAAAAATAAAGGTTAATAAATTAGTTCAGGCAGAGGGGGTTACCTTCAAAAATTGTCCTACCTGTCAAGGTACAGGAAGAATTACCCGAGTAGCACAAACATTCTTGGGCGCAATGCAAACGCAATCTGCTTGCCATGTTTGCCAAGGGGCAGGTAAGTCCATAGAATCTAAACCAGCCGATGCCGATGCGCAGGGTCTCAAACGACAAGAAGAAATCATCGAGATTGAAATTCCTGCTGGTGTTGAAGAAGGAATGCAGTTAAGCGTGCGCGGTAAAGGAAATGCAGGGCCTTTTAATGGTGCTCCTGGGGATCTAATCGTTGTCATAGAAGAAATTGCCCACGAAGAACTTCGTAGAGAAGGCGAGAATTTGCATTATGATGCCTATCTCCACTTTTCTGACGCCGTATTGGGTGCTTCTTTAGAAGTGCCAACTGTTGGTGGAAAGGTAAAAATAAAGGTAGATGCAGGTACGCAAAGTGGTAAAGTTCTCCGCTTACGTGGAAAAGGCTTACCTAATGTACAGCGTTATGGTACCGGCGATCTTTTTGTGCACCTTCATATATATACGCCCACAAATGTGAGCAAAGAAGAACGCGAAATCCTAGAGCAACTTAGAGATTCAGAAAACTTTGATCCTTATAAAGCACAAAAAGATAAAGGTTTCTTTAGCCGAATGCGCGATATTTTTAACTGATGAAGTTTATTGCCTTTGCGCAGAAGGGCCGCAATCATATTGGGCTATACATCGGCGGAATCACAGCGCTTATTCTATTGTTTATTGTGGGTGGTCTGCCTTTGCTCATAGATGCAAAAAATCAATTTCCAGATCTTGAAATCAATATTGAAAATCCAGCGTTTATAGAAGCATACGGGACTACGCGCTTGCTTGTAGGTGAGCTTCTCTCCTTTTTATTTGCATGCATTGGATTTCTACTTTATTTGCGCTATGTGCACAAGCGTCCTTGGCTCACCATTTTTACTGCTTGCGGACAATTCAGGTGGAAACGCTTTTTTGGTTTTGGATTCTTTTTATTTGCGGTTGTTTGTTTATTGACTTTTTTAGAGGTCTGGGCTAATGGGCAACTACAACTGTTGAAGTGGAATTACAAGCCTGCTGTTTTTTGGCCACTATTTTTATCTACCTTACTGCTCATTCCTTTCCAAGCGACTATTGAAGAATTAGTTTTCCGTGTTTATGCACTTCAGGGATTCTACTTGCGAACCAAGAGCGTATGGATTAGTATTGGGCTTAGTTCAATCATGTTTGCCATGATGCATATTTCCAATCCTGAGCTTTCCGTACTTGGTCCAGGATTGTTGCTTTACTATTTCATGGCCGGTGTTTTTTTATCACTACTCACGGTTCAAGATGATGGTTTAGAATTAGCAATGGCCTTTCATATTTTTAATAATCTTTTTGGTGCATTCGTTGTATCTAGTGACTGGCAGGCTTTTCATACAGAAGCACTCTTTTTAGACCTCAGGGGTCCCGGGTCATTAATCTTTCAATTGTGTTCTGGATTACTTCTGTTTGCTGGTTTTTACTTTCTACTTTCAAAAAAATTCAGTTGGAAACCATTGACTTCATTGCGCTAGTCTAGATTTTTCTTAGCTTTAAGTCATGATTAACGTAGCTCAAGTCAGCAAATCTTATCAGCGCAAGTTGGTTCTCGATGATGTCTCCTTAGAGGTGCCAAAAGGTCAAATTTTTGGTTTGTTGGGTCCAAATGGAGCAGGTAAAACTACACTTATCAGGATTCTCAATCAAATGGCAAGTCCTGACAGAGGTAAGGTCTATTTTAATGGCCATACCATTCAAAAAGAAGATTTGCAGGATATCGGCTACTTACCCGAAGAAAGAGGTCTTTACAAGTATATGGCTGTAAGGGCACATTTGTTATTTCTGGCCCAATTAAGAGGTCTATCCAAGTTAAAGGCCATTGAAAATGTCGACTTTTGGCTCCAACATTTTGAAATAAAAGATTGGCAAAATAAGCGAATTGCTTCGCTTTCAAAAGGAATGGCTCAAAAGGTTCAATTTATTGCGGCTATCGTACATCAGCCACAGTTACTGATCCTCGACGAACCCCTTTCTGGTTTCGATCCGCTCAATGTGGAGCTCATCATGAACGAAATCAGAGCGCTCAAAGCACAAGGCACCACCATTATTCTTTCCACGCACAACATGAAAAGCGTCGACGAAATCTGCGATCATGCCGCGCTGCTGCACCAAGGGCACATCTTGGCGCAGGATACCGTTCAAAATCTGCGCCGCACGCATGCCAAAGGCCGCATTTTTGTGCGCTTTCGTGGGCACATGCTCAGTTTTGCCAACGCCCTCTGGACCGACTTCACGCTGCTCGAACAAAAAGAAACCGAAACGGGTCTCTTTGATTGCGTCTTGCAAATCCGTGGAGAGCGCAGTGTCAATGACCTCATGCGCAGTCTTCAAGACCACGTTGCCGTAGAACACATCGAATTGCTTTTACCTTCCATGCAAGAAGTTTTTGTCGATCTCATCACTCAAAAAGAAAACCAAGATGTCTAAGTTTTTGCTTCTCACACAGCGCGAAATCCAAGAAAGACTTGGTCAAAAAGGGTTTTGGTACATGCTCGTTTTAGGCCCCATTGTGGTGTTGTTGCTTTTGGTTGCGTTGCTCAAGGCAGCCGATCAAGGAAAGCAAGAATTAAATGTTTTGATAGCAGATCCAGGGCAAATTATGGATCATCGATTAATGGCTCAAGAAGAAAAGAATATCCATTATTTCTTCCTTGATGACTACCTTGAACTCGATGAATTTGTGCGTGGTAAATCGTATCATGATTTTGATATTTTAGTGGAACTGAATGAAAAGGTCCTCAACAATAAAAAGTGTTTTGTATTCTACAAAGACCAGTTGGGGCTTGATGCCCGTATGGAGTTAAAATTTCAAATTGAGAAACGCCTAGAGGAGCTCATAGCGTCGCAGCACTCCAGCCTGAGCGAGCAAGCTTTTCGCCAAATCAAACAAGGTATCATCTTTGATTTTCGCGATCTCCAAGACCCAAAAAACGAAGCCAAAGAGGCCAATGCCTGGGCTGGCTTTGTGCTCGGGGCCTTCATTTTATTTTTCGTGGGGCTCTACGGCATGACCATCTTTCGGGCTACCGTCCGCGAGAAAAGCAACCGCATTGTCGAGGTTTTGCTTGCCAGCGTGCGTCCACAGCAGCTCATGCTGAGCAAAATAGTAGGCATTGGCTTGGTGGCGCTCTTGCAACTCTTCGGGTGGGTACTCTTGTTGGCATTGGGCTTCGTGCTCTTGCGCCAAACACTCTTTTTGGATGTCCTAGACCCAAGCAATTGGGGGCAAGGCGGCCCCGAACGACTCAATCCGCTGTCTACTTTGGTTTTTGAACAACTCAATTTGTCGTTTCTCTTCTTGCATTTTGTGGTCTTTTTTGCTGCGAGCTTTCTTTTTTACGGGGCGCTTTTCGCGGTGTTGGGCGCGCGCAGCGGCGCCGACGCCGACGGCCAGCAGTTTTTGCTGCCGCTGATCTTTTTGGTTTCCTTCGGCATTTTTGCGGGCATCTACGCCATCAATTACCCACATACCCTGCTCAGCCAAATCTTTGCCTATTTGCCTTTCAGTGCACCTGTTTTGGCCCTGATCACTTTAGCAAAAGGCGTTAGCTTGGCGGTCTATACAAAAATCTTACTGAGCCTTTTGGTACTTGTGGTGAGCGCCTTGTTGCTGCTTAAATTAGCGGGCCGCTGGTACAAGAATTCTATTCTCAAGTTTTAAAAAATGCGCAGGGCCGTCATCGATCTCGGAACCAATACCTTCAATCTGCTGATCGCCGACACCCAAAAACGTCAGGTTTTATTTCAGACCAAAGTAGGCGTGGCCCTGGGCATGGGCGGCATCAACGAAAAGCGGATCAGCAACGAAGCCATGGAGCGCGCGCTTGAAGCGCTGCGTCTGTTTAAGGCGCATTGTGCGCAATGGCAAGTGGAAGATATCCGAGCCATAGGCACTTCTGCGCTGCGCGACGCTACCAATGCGCAAGACTTATTGTGTAAAGTACAAGATGAACTTCAATTTTCTATAGAAATCATAACCGGGCAGCGCGAAGCCGAATTGATCTACAAAGGCGTGCGCCTGACCCATGATTTTGTAAATCCTGCGCTTATCATGGACATCGGCGGTGGCTCCACCGAATTCATTGCTGCAGACCACCAAGGTCCATTTGTGGCGCATTCATTTGACATTGGTGTTTCTCGCTTGTTTCAGCTTTTTAAATTTCAAGACCCCATGAGTCTAAACGACATCGAAAAGGTTGAAACTTATTTAGCAGAACGTTGTGCGCCTTTTTTCAAGCAACAATTACCAACTGTGCTCATTGGTTCTTCAGGGAGTTTTGAAACATTTTATGAGTTAATGGAAGAAAGTATTTTTGATTCGAAAAGCAATGCTATTGAGGTAGATAGCAATCGATTCGCACACATGCTCGGGCAAATTATTGCCTCTACCCAGGCTGAGCGCGACCAAAACCCGCACATCATCGCCATCCGAAAAAAGATGGCGCCACTTGCCGCAGTCAAAACCCGTTGGGTAATGCGTCAGGCCCAAATCAGTCAAATCTTGATTTCGCCTTACTCGCTTAAAGAAGGCGTCTTATTCGCTTCCTTATGAACAAAACCATACTTTTCTGCTGCTTGTGCAGTGTAACTTGGCTCAGCGCCCAAAGGCAATATCTGATAGATCATTACCTATTGGACTTGCGCATTGAAAACGGTTTTGAATTCATTGAATTGACGCAATCTGTTCATATCCAATTTACCGATACGTGTTCGGTCTTGCAACTCGATTTAGGAGGCCCGCTTGATAACGGTTTGGGCATGAAGGTTCAAAAAGTAGTCGCTCCCCATCAAGCACTCATTTGGCAGCAAAATACCGAAGAACTGCTCATTTCACTATCCAAAGTATTTCAGAAAGGCGATGCCTTGACCCTAGGGATTGAACTCAAAGGCAAGCCCCGAGATGGCCTGATTATCAGCGAGAACAAATACAAAGAACCCACCATCTTTGCCGACAACTGGCCCAATCGGGCGCATTATTGGTATGCCTGCAAAGACCATCCGTCCAGTAAAGCGACTTACACTTTTAGGGTAGAAGCACCGCAATCTTATGAAGTAGTGGCTAACGGGATTCTAGTCTCTAAAACACCAGAAAAAGAGCGCAATTCAATGGTTTGGAATTTTTCCATCAATGAACCCATTCCTACAAAAGTAGCTGTTGTTGGCATAGCCGATTTTGCAAGTCGCCGCTACGCAGCGAGTAATGAAATTCACATGCAAGGATTTGCATATCCGCAAGACAGCAGTCGGGCCCTCGCATCCTTTGAGGTAGCGCCAACGATTCTGGAATTCTATCAAACTTTAGTAGGGCCTTATCCGTTTGCTGAACTCAATCATGTGCAATCTACCACGCGCTACGGCGGCATGGAAAACGCGGGCTGTATTTTTTACGACGAAAACTCCTTGAATGCCGATTTGCGCAGCACCCACCTCATAGCCCATGAGGTAGCGCATCAGTGGTTTGGCAATGCGGTCAGTGAGGCAGACTGGCAACATCTTTGGCTCAGCGAGGGCTTCGCTACTTACCTGACCAATATGTACATCGAAACCTCTGAAGGCCAAAAAGCTTTTTATAAACAGCTGCAAAGTGACCGCATCCGGGTTGCTAATTTATACAACAACGGATTTCATCAGGCGCTTGTCGATTCCCTTACACCAAGCTTACTGGATCGCCTCAATGCCAATGCGTATCAAAAAGGAGCTTGGGTTTTGCATATGCTTCGCCACGAAATGGGTGATTCCTTGTTCAAATTAGGCCTGCAACAATTTTATACGAACTACCAATACCAGAACGCCACTTCTCAAGATTTTGCGCACCTCATGGATAGCCTCAGCCCCAAAGATTTAGCGCCTTTTTTCAATCAATGGTTGTATAAATCAGGACATCCGCAATTGAAAACGCGTATCTTTTCACAAAAAGGGAGGCAGTTTATCGAAATTACACAGGTACAAGACCAACTTTTTGTTTTTCCGCTACAGATTAGCATCTCCAAAGACGGGAAGTCCAGTGAAGTGCTTATTTTGAACGTAAGCAAGCGCAAAGAACAATTTGAAATCCCTAGCCATCTGCTAGGCCCGGATGTTCAATTGATGATGGATCCGCACATGCATTTGTTATTTGAGCCGGTAGAGTAAATCCCTTTTCTCAATTTAGAACATGTTCTAAATTAATTTCTAGATGGTTTTTTTTTTTGGTTTACTTACTTACTTTTACTTTAATAACCTAACGCTCATTATATTGTTATGAAAAATTCACTCTCCATTCTTTTTGTTCTTATTTCAACTTTTGCAAGTGCTCAACTTACTAATGGCTTAATTGCTTTGTTTCCTTTTGATCAGAACTATAACGACCTCAGTTCAAATCAAATCTTACTCAATCCAATAGGAACTAACTTTACTTCAGATAGATCAGGGGTTCCAGGGCAGGGGCTAGCGCTTGGAAATCAAAATTATATCACTTTTGCAGATCCTTCGATTAAAGTGCAATTACCAATAACAATGTCTGTTTGGGTAAATATTCAGTCATTCTCTACTTTCAATACCATCTTAATGAGTGATAACGTGTACAATAATTATTATGGTTATTGGATGAATATTGCAGCAACTACAGGGCAAGTAGGTGTTCACATCGCTGGGGGTTTAGGTGGCGCGAATGCAGCAAACCGTCGAACGTTTCTTACTAATAATGGATTGACCCTCAATACATGGCATCATATTGTGGCCGTTATCAACGGTGCTCAAGATATGCAGGTCTACATCGACTGTCAATTACAAAGCGGTACTTATTCTGGCACTGGTTCTACAAATATTTCATATTCTAACGCAGATTCCGGAATCGGCTATTACATCGGAAATTCAACGAATACAAACGGGGCCTTTTTGCAAGGAAACATGGATCAATTTGGTATTTGGGATCGAATTCTTACGCCAGCAGAAATTTTAAGTCTTTGCGACAAGTCAAATACCTTGTCAATAGATGAGAAGGATTTTCAAATGAGTTTCTCGCCCAATCCATTCAACGATGAAGTGGTTCTTACTTGTACTCAACCTGGTGTCTATTCAATTTTTGATCTACAAGGCAAATTGCTACAAAGTGGCGCCCTAGACGGTCAGGGGCAACAACACCTTGATCTTTCGCATTTGCGTTCAGGAAGCTATTTGTTTGAGCTCTCCCAAAATGGAAGCGTGCAAGCCAAGCAAATTATCAAACTATAAAATTTACTGGTAATCTGAGTCGTCGAAAGACTTTGAGCTGTCTGCAACCATAGACTTAATCACCATGATTTCGTCTTCGTTGAGTTCGCGCCATTGCCCCACAGGTAGGTCGAGCTTGATGTTCATGATGCGGATGCGCTTAAGGGTAGCTACGCGGTAATCAAAGAATTCGCACATGCGGCGGATTTGGCGATTGAGCCCTTGTGTCAAGACAATCCGAAAGGTAAAGGCGTCTATCTGACGGACGTCGCAACGACGGGTCTTGGTGCCTAAAATTGGGACGCCTTGGCCCATTTTGCGAATGAAATCTGGGGTAATGCGTTTGTTGACACGCACTACATATTCTTTTTCGTGGTTGTTGCGCGCGCGCAATATTTTATTGACAATATCGCCGTCGTTGGTCAAGAAGATGAGCCCTTCACTGGGTTTGTCTAGTCGTCCGATCGGAAAAATGCGTTTAGGGTGATTGATGTAATCAATGATGTTGTCTTTTTCACGGATGTGATCAGTGGTGCAGACAATTCCGACGGGCTTGTTAAAAGCGATGTAAATGAAATCTTCTTGCGGTGTACCTACGGGTTCGTCGTCTACGGTAACGACATCTCCGGGCATGACTTTGGTTCCCATTTCAGGAACTTGCCCATTGATCATGACCCTTCCGCGTTCAATGAGTTGGTCTGCTGCTCGGCGAGAGCAATAGCCAACTTCACTGAGGTATTTGTTGATCCGGATGCCTTCTGTTTGGTCCATTCCTTTCTGATTCGATGCAAAGGTACTGAATTTTGAAGGCCTTGACTACTAATTCCTAAAAACTGAAGCGGGCTCCAACTTGGTAATGCGGCGTATGGCAAATAAAGTTCCGGAAATACTGATGACGGCAGTGATGATGAAAAATCCGAATTTAATGGCCGGAGAGAATGTAAAGAGTGTACCCGCGTTGGCAATTCCATTTCTAAAACCTTCAATTAATGCGTATCCAATTAAAAAACCTACTATGGCATACAGTGTAGCTTGCATCAAGATGAGCTTTCTGATATAGCTATTGGTGGCGCCAATAGCTTTAAGTGTACCATAGTCTTTGATGCGGTCAATTGCGGCAGAGTAGAGGGTGAGCCCAATAATAATGAAGCCAGAAATGAGGGCAAAAATGATGAGTGTTCCAAAAGAAAAGGCAATACCGCTCGATTTGAGAACAGTAAGGATAGTTTGGTTTTTGAACTCGGTGGGCATCCAAGCCTTGACGCCAGGAATGTTGGCATTGATTGACCTAACCACCTTTTCCATGTTTTGAATTTTATCCACTTCTACCAAGAATGCAGAAGTTTTAGAATTTGAGATAATGCCCAAGAAACGCGCTCGGTTAATTGTGGTGTAAGAAATTAAACCTCCGCCAAAAGAGCGTGCGCCTTTGGTGAGTGCGGCAATGCGCACTTGTTTGTTATTCACTTCAAAGTAGTCACCTTTCTTAGGGTTGCCTAGCGCCTTGGCATCAAAGAAATCTACTGAAACAGCGCCGTCTGAGACAAGGTCTTGGGGGCCACCATCAAAAAAAATACCCTGCTGTATTCCGTTAAAATCGGGGAGTTCAACACCCACAATACTGAGGCCCGCAGCGGTGCCGTCTGGGAAGCGTGCCGCGCCACTTGCAATCACAAACTGATGCGCTTTTTTGATGTGGGGCAAGCTTTCCATTTCAAAACCCAAGCGCACATCAATAGGTGCAAGCGCATTGACGTTCTCGGTTTTGTTGTCGGTAACCCAGATGTAGCCATCATTGACGCGCACAAAATAACACATCGCGTTGGTTAGGAAAGTGAAAATACCGGTTTGTTGACCCACCAAAAAAATAGAGATGATGACACCAAATAAAGCACCAATACTCTTGGGCTTATCGAATTTGATGAATTTGAGGGCAGTACGCAGTAATTGCATGGCTTACAAAGAAATGATACATTCTACTCTGCTGCCAATCAACACAGCTTCAGGCCGGTCAATATGCACTCGAACTTCTCTCACTCGTCGATCCTCTAAATTATCTGCGCGGTCATTGAATATCGATTTTTTAGATAAAAATGGTGCGCAATAAATTACGGTTCCAGAACTAAGTTTTTCATTAGTTCCTTGAATGTTGATCTGCACGCGTTGTCCTTTTTTTACTTTCATTGCAAATAATTCATCTACTTCAGTGATGGCAATGAGGTCTCCATCTGGAGCGAAATCAGCAATTTTACTACCAGCGCTCACCGCTTGTCCTAACTTGACATCCCAGTTCAAGATCATCCCATCTGAAGGCGCATATATATATTTCTTCTGAAGCAATTCCATGACATAATTTCTTTCCGTCTCTATTTCGGTAATAGCGGATTTGGCTTCTGCTAGATCAGCTTTGGCAATAAGTAAGTCCGCATTTAAATTTTTAAAAACATTTTCTGAGTCAAATGCAGCTTTTTGCGTCCCTGCTTGAGCCTCCGCAAGGCGTCTGTCACGCTTGCGTTCAATATCGGCCAAGGAGATCTTTAGTTCAATAGCTTCGATTTTTGCCTCTAAACTTTTAACACGTTGTTGACGCGTTGTAAGACGTGCATTACTTTGTTGAATTTGTGCTGTTTCGGTTCCCTGATCTAGGGTAAGTAATAGTGTTCCTTTTTTGATTGCTTGGCCCTCGCTTACGTGTATTTGCACAATTTTACCAATACTTTCGCTACCGATTGGACTGATTTTTGCAGCAGGTTCTATACGTGCTATGCCTACGATTTTATTGATTTTATCGACGGAATACTTTTTAATTTTGACTTTCTTTTCTTCCTTGCCACCACATGAGTTGAGGGCGACTAGTAGAACAACGATTGGGGTGATAATTTTCAAATACATATCAATGAATGGCTAATTTTTGTGAGAGGTCTTGTTTGGAAATTTCTTTGGCAAATCCACCGTCAACCTCAATAATTCGGTCCGCATATTGTAGCAAACGGGGGTCGTGGGTAACCACACAAACGGCTTTTCCATTGCGGGCGAGATTAACGAGCTCTTGCATTACAGTAGAAATGGAGTTGGCATCCAAGGACGCAGTAGGTTCATCGCAAAGCACGAGCTGAGGGTCGGTTACTAAAGCACGAGCAATGGCAACGCGTTGTTGTTGACCGCCGGAAAGTTGTTTAGGTAAATTACTTTTTCTGTCGAGCATGCCTACAAGTTCCAAGGCAGCTAGCGCTTTTTGTTTGGCCTCGGCACGAGGGATTTTCTTGAGTTGCAGCGGCATCATGACGTTATCAAGTGCATTCAGCGGCGCAATAAGATTGAAACTTTGAAATACAAAACCTATAGTGTGTAAACGCAACGCAGCAAGTTGGTTTTGATTGAGTTCATTTACAAATTGATTCTTTACCCAAAGCTGTCCGTATGATGGATAAATAACACATCCTAGCAAAGAGAGTAGTGTTGTTTTGCCAGATCCAGAAGGTCCGATTATGAGCAAAAGCTCACCAGCCCGAATTTCTAAATCGACAGGCTGCAGCGCAACTATGGTTTGGTCGCCGACTTGGTATTCTTTGCCTACGCCGGCAAGTTTGGCTATCGGATTCATGATAATTTGAGTAGGCGTTTGATCCAGTTCATTTTTACTGCTGTATATGGCGGATACTTCAAAGGTACTTCAAATAAGCTTGGCTTTTTAAAAACAGATTTCAGATGTGAAAACGTATCGAAACCTGCCTTGCCGTGATAGCTTCCCGTTCCGCTCTGGCCAACACCTCCAAAAGGTAGGTTTGGATTAGTAATGTGCATAATGGCATCATTGATGCAGCCGCCACCAAAAGAAAGATTTCCAAGCCAAGCTGCTTGTTCGGCTTTGTCATTGGAAAATAAATAGGCAGAAAGTGGTTTTTCGTGCTCTTGTATGTAGCTGAGCGCGTCCTCAAATTTGGTGTAAGGAAGCAAAGGAAGAATGGGACCGAATATTTCTTGCTGCATAACGGCGTCGTCATAACTTACGTCTTTGAGCAGGGTAGGTGAAATGCTGCGTTTTTCTCGATTGATGGCTCCGCCAAAAGCTATTTTATCTATAACGAGGAGCTGCTCCAATCGATCTAAATTCCGTTCATTGATAATTTGAACGTAGTTTTTGTTGGTTAATGCATATTGATTGTTTTCGATTTCTTGTTGCAACAATGCTAAGCATTCACGATAAATACTTTCATGAATAAACAGGTAATCCGGTGCAATACACGTTTGGCCAGCGTTTAAGAATTTGGCCCAAACCAAGCGCTTGATAGCCTTTGGCAAGTCGGCGCTCGGAGTGAGGATAGCCGGGCTCTTACCACCTAATTCTAAAGTTACTGGAGTGAGGTGCTTGGCCGCAGCCTGATACACAATACGCCCCACAGCGGGGCTGCCGGTAAAAAAGATTTTGTCAAAACGATCTTCAAGGAGTGCGGTGGTTTCTGCCACGCCACCCAATACCACAGTAAAAAGATGTGGGTCAAAGTATTGAGCTACAAGGTCTGCCATGCACTTCGCGCTATTGGCAGCAAGCTCAGAGGGCTTCAATATAACGGTGTTGCCTGCTGCGAGTGCTGCAATTGCGGGTGCAAAAGACAACTGAATTGGGTAGTTCCAAGCGCCAATAACCAAACAAATTCCCAAAGGTTCGGGCACCAAGTAAGACTTTCCAGGCAAATTGACCAAATTGGTGCTTACCCTCTGGGCTTTCATCCATTTAGGCAAAGCGCGCAATGCTTCATCGATGTCTTTGATCAAAATAGCAAATTCAGTCAGGAAGGCTTCGTGCTCAGACTTCTGAAAATCAGCATGCACTGCTGCGTAAATCTTGGCTTCGTTTTCTTGCAGTAGCTGCTTGAAGCGCTGCAAAGTACTTTTGCGTGCGGCGAGCGTTTTGGTGTTTTGGGCTTTGAAATATTGGCGTTGATTGGCGAGTAGGTCGGTGAAGTGCATGTCTGAAAGTTTGAACTAAAGTTAAAACACCTCAAGCACTAAAAGGGTTTAAATTTTATATATTTGATAAATATTTTTTGTTCATGCAGGACCAACCCAATAATCCGCTGCACGGCGTCAAGTTAGCTGATATGTTAGAATCCTTAGTCGAAAACTACGGCTGGGAGCACATGGCCTTCAAGGTCAATATCAATTGCTTCAAAATTGATCCATCGATAAAGTCGAGTTTGGTTTTTCTGCGCCGCACTGCCTGGGCTAGAAACAAAGTGGAGGCGATGTATTTAGAAATGATGCGCAAGAAATGACGGCTGCTTACTACCAAGATTTCGACGCCGAAGAAAAGCAGATTTGTGCAAGTCTTCATGCGATCATCTTAGCCAATCTGCCTTCAGCCGAAAACAAGATTTGGCATGCACACCCTGTTTGGTTCCTAAACGGCAATCCTATTGTGGGTTTCAGCAAGCAAAAGAAAGGCATTCAACTCATGTTTTGGAGCGGTGCCGACTTCGACGAACCCGGTTTGGTAGTGCGCGCAGGCAAATTCAAAGACGCCGCCATTTGCTACCAAAACAGCTCCCTAACACCCCAACTTCTTTACAGTTTAAAAAGCATAAATGCATGACACAAAACAAAGACATCAATCACATCTATTACGGGGAGCCACCCCTTTTCTTCGTTTTTGCCGTATGCATTGCCATCATCATTATAGGATTTCCTTGGTTATCGCTTTTTTTGACTTTTGGTTGGTTTGGCAAATCATTATTACTGCTGGTCCTTTTTGCAGCTGGTAGATTTACAATAAAAAATACGATCCTACGAGTTGCATTTCAGCAAGATGCTATTCTTGTCAACTATTTGTTTGGAAAAAAGCGCTGCCTGGGTTACGAGGAGGTGGAACACTTTACGTACAATCAAGAGGGTTTTCTTCCTTTTAAAGTAGTCGGCGCAAAACTGAAGCTTGAAAAAAGCAAGAAGTTTCATTTTTACCTCCCAGATTCATCAGCTGGGGTTTTGACTGTATTTTTACTCGAAAAAGGACTAACCATTAGAAATCAGCAATAGTCATGGTTATTGACGAATAAAGAAAAAATAGGAATTGATTATTCCTACTGATTAAGAAGAAAATGATTAACCCCAAACATTTCCTCCCAACTCTTGTTACAATTTTAAATCTCCACACATGCGCAAAAGCGGTTATGTATTCACGCCTTATCAAGCACCAGAGCTCTCTGACTTTGAGCGCTTGTTTGATATTTTTAGCGAACTTATTGTGCATACTTCGGGCGATGTAGATGAAGCGCTAGAGTGGCTCAATGTCTTGGATAAGGAATACAGCCTGACCAACGACAAATACACCATGGACGACTTCATCGAGGACCTCAAGAAAAAGGGGTATTTGCGCGAAGAAATTTTGCCAGACGGCAAGGGGCAGATGAGTGTGACGGCCAAAACCGAACGCATTTTGCGCAAGAATGCGATGGAGCAAATCTTTGGGAATATCCGCAAGAGTGGGCGCGGGCAGCACAAATCCAAAAAGAGTGGCTTGGGCGATGAAGCTACCGGTGAGTTCAGAGATTTTCAGTTTGGCGATGCGCTCGAAAATATTTCGATTACAGAGAGCCTCAAAAACGCGCAGATCAATCATGGCGTAGGGGAGTTCCGGCTTACCGAACAAGACTTAGTGGTTGAAGACACCCACCACCAATCGCAGATGAGTACGGTGCTTATGATAGATATTAGCCATAGCATGATCCTTTACGGCGAAGACCGCATCACGCCCGCCAAAAAAGTGGCGATGGCGCTGGCAGAGCTCATTACGACGAGTTATCCGAAAGATACGCTAGACGTGATTGTCTTTGGCAACGACGCCTGGCCAATTAGCATCAAAGACCTGCCATATTTGAACGTTGGGCCTTACCACACCAATACGGTTGCTGGCCTAGAGCTCGCTATGGATATCTTGCGCAGAAAACGCAATACCAACAAGCAAATTTTCATGATCACCGACGGCAAGCCAAGTTGTTTGCGCTTGCCAGATGGGCAGTACTACAAAAATAGCAATGGCCTAGATGACTACATCGTAGACAAATGCTACACCATGGCGGCACAAGCCCGTAAAATGCACATCCCCATCACCACCTTCATGATTGCCCAAGATCCGTATTTGCAGCATTTTGTGGACGAATTCACGAAGTCCAACAAAGGGAAGGCCTTTTTTACCGGATTGAAAGGCTTAGGTGAAATGATTTTCCACGACTACGAAACCAATCGTAAAAAACGAATGAACTGATATGATAGACACCAACATTCATACGCTCGGCGCTTTAAAAGCGGCTGGCTACACGTCCAAAAGCATCAAAACCGAACTCCGCGACAACCTCATTGCGGCACTCAAAGATGGTAAGCCAAGTTTTCCGTCGATGCACGGCTATGAGCATACCGTGGTTCCGCAACTCGAGCGCGCCATTCTATCTAAGCACAACATCAACTTGCTGGGCTTGCGCGGTCAGGGTAAAACGCGCATTGCGCGCCTCATGATCCATTTACTAGACGAATACATCCCGGTGGTGGCAGGTAGCGAAATCAACGACGACCCGTTGGCGCCTATTAGCCGCTATGCCAAAGACCTCATTGCCGAACACGCCGACAACACAGCTATTACCTGGCTCCATCGCTCTGAGCGCTTCTATGAAAAACTCGCCACACCAGACGTCACGATCGCCGATCTCATCGGTGACATCGACCCCATTAAAGCGGCCAACCTAAAGCTCAGCTACGCCGATGAACGCGTCTTGCACTTCGGCATGATACCTCGTGCGCACCGGTGTGTGTTTGTCATCAATGAGCTCCCCGATCTTCAAGCGCGAATTCAAGTAGCACTGTTTAACATATTGGAAGAAGGCGACATACAAATTCGCGGCTTCAAGTTGCGCTTGCCTTTGGACCTGCAGTTTATTTTTACAGCCAACCCAGAAGATTATACTAATCGCGGTAGCATTGTAACGCCACTCAAAGACCGAATTGGTTCTCAGATTCTGACACACTACGCCGCAGACGTCAAGACCGCCAAGCAAATTACTGCCCAAGAAGCTCAAAAACTAGAAAACCGCATTTGCGAGGTTCATGTTCCCGAATTGGCTAAAGATATCTTAGAGCAAATTGCTTTTGAAGCGCGCAACAGCGAATACGTTGACGCCAAAAGTGGCGTGAGCGCGCGCATGAGCATCACCGCCTACGAAAACCTTATTAGCACCGCTGAGCGCCGCGCTTTGCTCAACAACGAGCAAAGTACGACCGTTCGCTTCTCCGACCTCATGGGAATGATTCCTTCCATTACTGGAAAGGTAGAGTTGGTCTATGAAGGAGAGCAAGAAGGCTCTTCTTTTGTGGCCAATCAGCTCATTAGTGAGGCCACCAAAACGCTCTTTTTAACTTATTTTCCGAAAATTGAAAAACTCAAAAAAGCAGATCAGGTCACGCCCTACGATGGTGTAGTTGAATGGTTTACCCAAAACAACGCCCTGGAAATTGCCGACGAAACCGACGAGCAAACCTATTTGCAAGCACTGCAAGCTATTGAGCCCCTCAAAGCACTGATCGAGCGCTACCAACCGCGCGTGGCTTCAGAAGATCTTCCTTTTCTTATGGAGTTCATACTCTGGGCTTTGGTCGAGTTCAAGCGCTTGTCTAAGCAAAAAACAGCCAACGGCATGTCATTTAATGACTTATATGATAGTTTGCTAAGGGGAATTTAATTACCCTCAATGTTTTGTATTTTTGTGTCCAAAATGGGTTCATGAGTGGAACAAGAATAGAGGATTTTACATATTTACTGCCTGATGAGCGCATTGCTCGTTATCCAGTTTCGCCTCGTCATAATAGCAAATTACTCATCTACAAAAATGGCACCATCACCGACGATCGTTATGTAAATCTTGCCAATCACTTGCCTGAACAATCATTATTGCTTCTCAATAACAGTAAGGTAATAGAGGCTCGCCTTCATTTCAAGAAAAGTACTGGAGGTCAAATAGAAGTTTTTTGTTTGGAGCATAGTAACAAGTACCCTGATGTGAGTAGTGCTATGCAGCAAAAAGGCAGCGTAGAATGGCTGTGTCAGATTGGAGGCGTTAAAAAATGGAAAACAGGCCCCATTGAACTTTACTTTGAATCTAACGGTACTCAGCATACTCTTTCTGCTGAGCAAATGGAACGCTCAGATTCTGGATTTAAAATACACTTTACTTGGACAGCAACCGATCTTTGTTTTGCAGAAATTTTGAATCTTATTGGTAAAATTCCATTACCTCCATATTTGAACCGTGAGGCCGAAGAGAGCGACAAAACAAGTTATCAAACCGTATATGCAAAAGAAGATGGTTCTGTGGCTGCACCTACTGCAGGGCTACACCTAACTGAAACTATTTTTAAACAACTTGCAGCCAAAGATATACATCCAGCAAATCTCACACTACACGTTGGGGCAGGTACTTTTAAGCCCGTAAAAACCGAAACGGCAGAAGAACACGACATGCATGCAGAGTTCATCGAAGTTAATCAGGATCTCTTGCAAGCGCTAATTGCCCAACCAGATCAAATTCGTGTTGCAGTTGGGACTACTTCACTTCGGACACTAGAAAGTATTTACTGGATGGGTGTCAAGCTATTATCCAACCCTGATAGTAGACTAGAAATTATCGAACTTCAGCAATTTGAGGCGTATCAATTGCCTCAAGTTATCCCTTTTATAGATGCGATTAATGCTGTTTTGAAACAGTTGATACTGGAGCAAGTCGATCAATTTCTGACAAAAACTAGCCTGATGATCAAGCCAGGTTACCGCATCCGCAGTGTTGATGCCATTTTGACTAATTTTCATCAACCGCGATCAACCTTATTACTGCTTATACACGCTTTTGTCGGAAAAGATTGGAAGGAAATTTATAATCACGCTCTCAACAAGGATTACCGTTTTTTAAGTTATGGTGATGGGAGTTTGCTTTGGCTCAACGATTCAAAATCTATTTTTTAAATGAAATATTCACTAGCTCTCTTTGATTTCAAACAACAGGTCAATTATAAAACAGAAATTTTATCAGGTCTAACAGTTGCACTTGCCCTAGTGCCTGAAGCAGTAGCATTTGCGCTCATAGCAGGTCTTTCACCCCTAACTGGACTATACGCAGCCTTTATGATGGGTTTGGTTACTTCAATTATTGGGGGTAGGCCGGGAATGATTTCAGGAGCAACAGGTGCGGTTGCTGTTGTGCTGGTTACTTTAGTTAAATCTCATGGTATAGAATATATATATGCAACAGTAATTTTGGCTGGTCTAATTCAGATTGGAGCTGGATTATTCAAATTGGGTAAACTCATACGTTTAGTGCCTCATCCTGTCATATTCGGTTTTGTAAATGGTTTGGCAATCATTATTTTCATGGCTCAACTTGATCAGTTCAAAAATGCATCTGGGCATTGGCTAACAGGAGGTCAACTATACATTTTTTTAGGATTGGTTTTACTTACCATGTTGATCATCTGGAGGCTTCCAAAGATCACCAAATTGCTACCAGCTTCTTTAGCAGCAATTTTGGTAATCTTTTCCCTGGTCACCTTTTTTCACATCGATACCAAAACTGTTGGGGATTTAGCCTCAATCAAAGGTGGATTCCCTCCCTTTCATATTCCGCCAATATCCTTGAATTGGCAGACTTTACTTATTGTCTTGCCCTATGCGTCAATCGTTGCAGGCGTTGGTCTCATTGAAAGTCTTTTGACATTAAATATTGTTGATGAAATGACTGAGACCAGAGGAAGAGGCAATAAGGAAGCTATAGCGCAAGGTATTGCCAATATCCTATCAGGACTATTCTCGGGAATGGGTGGGTGTGCGATGATTGGTCAAAGTCTTATCAATGTTTCAAATGGCGCTCGTGCTAGATTGTCTGGGATTTTTGCATCTATAATGCTTTTGATTTTTGTGATGTTTGGTTCAGCACTAATTGAGAAAGTGCCGATGGCAGCACTCACTGGACTTATGATCATGGTCTCGATTGGAACGTTTGAATGGGCTTCGCTCCGAACTTTCAATAAAATGCCCAAATCAGACATTTTTGTCATGGTCATCGTAACCCTTGTAACGATTTTCCTCCATAATTTAGCTTTAGCTGTCGCCATTGGCGTGATTATATCGGCGCTCGTCTTTTCTTGGGATAATGCCAAGCGCATCCGTGCACGTAAATTCACTGATGAAAATGGCGTCAAGCATTATCAAATATATGGTCCGCTCTTTTTTGCCTCTGCAACGGCTTTCAATGAAAAATTTGATATTCTCAATGACCCAAATGAAGTAATTATTGATTTTGCAGAGAGTAGGGTGGTGGATATGTCTGCAATTGAGGCCTTAAATAAAATAACAGAGCGATACCATAAGTTGGGAAAAACGGTACATCTGAGACATCTAAGCCCTGACTGTAGGCTTCTTCTACAAAATGCACAAGCGATTATCCACGTCAATATTTTAGAGGATCCAACCTATAAAGTATTAGCAGATGAGCTCAGCTAATGTTTGAATACCTCTTTGTCAATGCTTAAGAATTTGTTGCCTACTCACCGAATGGGTAGCGTGAATTTCTAGCTGATAGCACCCTGATGATAATCCTTGAATGTCGATTTCAGTTGAGCCAATTGCCTCACCACTCATTAATTGCTCCCCTTGTATATTCCACAATTGATACGTAAAGTGTTCATTTTGAGTAGCTTTTAAATTGAGCACCCTATTTGCTGGATTCGGGAAAATCTGAAAATCTAGTGCGTATTCACTAAGTTTAGCTGCGTCCAAATTAATACAGTTCGATGTATCTGAACAGTTATTTTGGGTTATGATAACGGCATAATTACCATTAACGGAAGAGGTAAAGTTTTGATTGTTCTCACCCGCAATTTCAGTTCCGCTTGTGCAATCAATCCATTGGTAACTTCCCTGTCCATTGGTTGCAAAAAGGGTCATTTCACCAATCTGATCTATTGTCGTGTTGATCTCGGGTGCAATAGTGAGGTTAAGAATAATCAAGGAATCACAACCTGTGCTCGATGCCCCACCTAAAGATACATTGTACACTCCAGATGTATAATATGTGTTGCCATTGAGATCCAAACTAAAACCGTAACATTCATTCATTGTAATGGTATTCATGCTTTGTGGTAAAACATTAATATTGAGTGATAACGTGGAGTCACAACCAGAACTTGACTGTCCTGCCAGAATTTGGGTATATTGACCTGATGAAGAATAGGTTACGCCATTAATCACAACAGAATCACCATAACAAATATCAATGGTCTGATTGCTGCTTATCTCAGGTAAAAAAGTAAGATTGAGCACAACTGTTGAATCACAACCATTTACTGATCCTGACGGAATATTGTGAGTGTAAATGCCAGCAGTGGTGTAATTAGTTCCGTTGAAATTATATGAACTTCCGAAGCAGGCAGTTACATTTACATTGTTAGTGATGGTACCTTGGGTAAGTTGAACACCATTAACCCAATTGGAGCTTGTTCCAATTAATGCAAATCCAGTAAGTGTACCATTATATCCACCGACTTCGTTTGTAGCCATATTAATACTCGTATTTGAGCCACCTGCAATCCCTTGATTGAATTTAAAGTAGGATACCAGGTTTATTGGTATAACGCAAAACTCAGTGTTCATATTGGCCAGTATTTCTGCTTGTGAACGAGCTACATTCCAAATCCTCACCTCGTCCATTTCACCTCCATAATAGCCAGTGTATGTTGGATGAATTCTTCTACCAATACGGAGGTTGGTACCCGCTATGATATTGAGTGGAGTAGAAATGTCAGCTGAGATTTCCAAATTTCCATCGACATACAAGCTATACTTATTTGAACTTAAACTTGGATTATAAACTACGGCTACATGATGCCAGATGCCATCCGCAACATTGGTGGTGCCGTTTATTCCACCACCATTATTTTCAACTCTGAGTACAGTACTCGTCGAAGAAAGCGCATTGCATCGTACTGTGAATCTTGCCCCATTTGATACAGTACCCCAAGAGGTAATTATGGATTCTCCACTATTTGCTGTAGGCTTTATCCAGGCTTCAACAGTAATTGGATTATTGCCAAGAATTCCTGGAAAGTTTGTTTGGATCATATCATCAATATCGTCAAAACTTAAGCCATTCTGTGCAAAAACCGTTGAATTCAAAAGTAAAAAAGTCAAAAAGAAGCCTATTTTATGCATGGTATTTTTTTATTTCCTAACAATGTTAGCAATATTTATCCAAAGGCTAACACCATGTGAAATAGATCGAATTAATGGGAATGTATTGAGGTTTACATGACAAAGCAGTTTTTCTCTGAATTAAACCAGCAATTGGCTTCATTGAAGTATTATAATAATTATATGTATCATAAGTGTATCATAAGTTTTAGTTTATTAACTCTAGGTTTATAGAAACAAAATTATTTATGAAAAGATTAACAAATATTCCGAAAGTATTATTAATACTAATGTTTCTATCCAATTTCTCTTGGGCACAGACACTTGAAAAATATTCTGGCCCATATAATTGGGGAAATAATGATGGTACTGCTGAATACACTTTTTTCAATCAACAAGGAAAAAGGATTTTTAATGGTGATTTTAAATTTATGTACAAAAACCAATCGAGCAAAGGCTTCCTTGAGTTGAATATAAGTGGACATTTTGTTAATGGAGAAGTAAATGGATACTGGGAAATCAGTCTAGGGGGTAAATTACAAGGTTATGCAATTAATCAAAAACTAATTGGAAACTTTAAAAACGGTGTTCCACACGGCCTTTTTAGTAGAGATTTTTCTTTTGCAAACGAGACAATCAAAACATCTGTAACCTACTCTGATGGTTTATTTACAGGGAGCTTTCAACATTCCGATAGTGATAAGCAAAAAAGTATTAAAGCTGATTTTTCGACGAAAGGATATCTAAAAGATCGAATAGTTCAAATCGAAAACAATGAGACGATTGAACTTTATTTTGATGAGAAAGATATCGCATCACTTTTTGTAGGTCTAATAAATGGAGAAGAAGTTAAGCGCGTTGATCTAAAGGCAGCCTTTAAAGATTTAGATCCGTCATACATCTCTACAGATACTATTGATTTTGTTGATGGAAATACATTGCTAGATGAACTATGGGGTGAAGGTAATTTTGGTCATCTGAATGGAAAAGGCTCTTTGAATATCAACAAATACAACAAGATGAAATATGTTCAATATCAAAAGTTGAACTCGTTAAAAGATGCTGGATTCACGAGTATTGATAAATGGCAGTTGATAGATCCTAGAACACCCCATCTTCAAGAAGAAAATTTAAAAAATATAGCAAATTTTAAAGAGTCTTATAGTCTACCCCCACCAGAAAAAAATAAATATATAGTTCAAAAAGAGATTTTATATGTAGATACAATTTCAAAATTATATGCAAGCGTAAGTACTAAGGAAATTGAAGCTTTACATGAAACGCTAAAGGTTAAATTAGTAAAAAGTAGATATTCTCTTAAAGGCATCCTTAATGCACATGATGATTTAGTTGAGCTCATAGCTAAAATTCAAACAGCTGCCGTTGAAACAATTGGTATTTTAGAATTGCCAAAAATGGTAGAGCTTGAAGAAATTAAAACAGCAATAGATGCTCATGCCTCACGATTTAATGTTGTCGAAAATAATAGCAATAAAGCTTATGCATTAATAGATTGGAAGAATGAATTAAATAGGCTTCAGCAAATTATTGAAAAGGAGGATTGGATTGTCATCGATACTTTAACTTCTTTCCATGAATCATTATTAAACTATTATAATATTAACATTATCCCTTTGATGACAAAAAATATTGAGATTCAAAAATTACTTTTAGAAGCTAAAGATGCAGAGGAATTGACTAGGATTATGGTTATATTGAATGAAGATATAAAGTTGAATTTCGGTAAGTTGAATTTGAATTCAATTCCTAATGTTTTTGATGATTTAGTTAATGTTCAAAATGCGTTGTACAAAATACTTCAAAATCCATCAGAAAACTATAAGCCAATTAAAAAGGAATTAAAAGATTCCAATAGTGCAGCTGAAATTAGGAATCTATTAAATATTTAGTGATAAAAATTAGCTAAGTTTTGGTTTTAATGCCTCAATAGATGACCACCTGAACCACCTCAAATAAGGAATCTTAAAGATCATATGCTGAACTAAAACAAAAGCCCCAAACCTAGTAGGAATGGGGCTTTTGTTTTTCTTGTGACCTCAAGGGTTGAGATAACTAACTTTTATGAGGACTTGGAGGGGCTCCAGTTGATGTCATTCAATCGTTCTGAGACAGAAAGAAGTACTTTCAATATTTCTGAAGATGGTGGAAGGGTGCCGAAAACCAAAGTTCTAAATTCATTTAAATAGGTACTTTCGAGTTGAGGCCAAATTGTATGAACATCTTTAAAGATAATTGCCTCTTTTGGGTGTATATTTAACCACTCATTATTGCTTTTAAAACTTTCAAAATCGTCTTGTGCGACCAGGTGCATCATTTGTTCAAAGTCTGAAGATTGAAAAAATTGATGTACTTCTTCTATTTGTAATAGTTGGTAAATGTCATAAGCATGACGAATTTTATTCTGAAGATCTTCTATTGGGTTGTTGCTATATGAGAAGCGAACCAAGCTCATCATTTTTTCACAGATTGTCCGATTGACATGAAGTTCTTGAACTTCAAATGGATGAAGCTGATATTCAGTGGCAATTTCCAGTTGATTAGTATTTTGCAGCATGTCAAAAATATATGTTGCTATTTTTTGTGTGGTAAACGGTTCGAAACGACCAAGCCATGTTGCCTCAATAATAATGACATCACGAACTTGACCAAACGACCCTTTTATTCTTTTTCATAATCATAAGCAACTTTTCGGATCATTCCCATTTTATTGGTGATTCCTGGCATGGGAAGTTCTTCGAACTGTTCAGCAACAACTTCTGTTATTTGTTTTAATTTTCTCTTAAGTTTTGTCGTAGTCTCTTCTTTACTTCTTAAAATGACCAAGTCAATATCTTCGGAAAATCTTTCTATAATGCCGTAGCATTTAGATAAAGCCGTACCACCTTTAAAAACAGTTTCATTACCAATGTCATGTTGGAATATCAAATACAGGGCAAAGGTCAGCCAGTAGTCTTTTTCGATAAATTCAGGTTGAATATTCATTTGCTGCGCTGTCATGGAAAAAACGCTCATACTGACCACCTGAAAACGGTTTAAGCTGACCACCCTAAAACGGAGCATGTTGACCACCCCAAAACGGAGTATGTTGACCACCTAAAATCAAACGATTTACGAGAGTCATTG
>Ga0208897_1000057_pt1 | contig 60216 bp, 55 predicted proteins | sample ColrivemetaGS697_FD_187594 | JGI IMG/M metagenome (GOLD analysis project Ga0208897, IMG submission 187594) | Estuarine microbial communities from the Columbia River estuary, USA - metaG S.697 (SPAdes) (version 2) | ecosystem: Environmental > Aquatic > Marine > Intertidal zone > Estuary | place...
ACCTGAGTAAGAGCTATGGCTCTCTGGAGATCTTTACTGCAGTTGACCTTGCGATCGACCGGGGCTCCAAGGTTGTCATCATTGGCCTGAACGGTGCCGGTAAAACTACGCTGCTGCGAATTCTTGCTGGGGTGGACAAGCCCGACACCGGTGAATTGATTCCGGGTCACGGCCTGAAGGTTGGCTACTTCGCCCAGGAGCACGAGACGCTGGATGTTAGCAAGACGGTTCTGCAAAACATGCAGGCTGCTGCACCAAACCTTGCTGACACCGATGCCAGAAAAGTTCTTGGTTCATTCCTGTTCTCTGGTGACGACGTTTCGAAGCCAGCAGGAGTTCTATCCGGTGGCGAGAAAACCAGATTGGCACTTGCCTCATTGGTGGTCTCTTCTGCCAACGTGCTACTACTAGATGAGCCAACAAACAACTTGGACCCGGCTAGCCGTGAGGAGATCCTGAGTGCGCTGGCGAGCTTCAAGGGAGCCGTGGTGCTGGTTTCTCACGACGTAGGTGCGGTTGAAGCACTAAACCCGGAGCGAGTCTTGATTCTGCCTGATGGCGATGAGGACCACTGGAACGAAGGCTACGCGGAGCTGATTGCGCTTTCCTAGAACTGATTTCGGTCAGCCTCTTGGCTGCGAATCTCCGCTAAGTCGCCAAGTCGCCCGAGGCCAGCAATTGGCTGGGCCATTCGGTAATTTCCCTTTAGTAGGTCTTTGTTTTTGTCCAAGAAATTCCAGTAACCGGCGCTGAAGTGGCAGGCCTTTTCACCGACCCGAACCGTTGGTGAAAACTGACACCCTTTGCAGTAGTCGGTCATCTTATTCACGTAGGCGCCGCCAGAAGTGTATGGCTTGGTTGCGGTCAGTCCCCCGTCTGCATACTGGGACATGCCAATCACATTGGCTGGCATAACCCACGGGGTGCCGTCCACGAACGCATCGATGAACCAATCATTCAGGGCTTGCGGACTAAGTTCTCGCTGCACCCCAAAACTCCCGAGCACCATCAACCGATTGATGTGGTGGGTCCAGCCACGGTCCCGAATTTCACCTATGACTTGCTGCAGGCAGCTGGACTTTAGAAGCTCTGGATCCAATTCTTGAAAAGCCTCAGGCAGCGGCTTTTCGTGCTGGAAGTAATTTGCGGTGTCAAACCTGTCACCCAAATGCCAGTAAAGGTGCCAAACCCAATCCCGCCATCCCATCACCTGGCGAATGAAACCCTCTGCGCTTGCAAGCTCAATTCCGCCAGCGCGGTATGCGCGCTCGGCAGCCTGAACCACCTCCATTGGGTCTAATAACCCCAGGTTCATCGCCGGACTCAAGAGCGAATGCGACATCGCCCAATCCTGTTTCATCGCGGCATCTTCATGTGCTCCAAATGTTGCCAGCCGGTTAGACACAAAGTTATCCAGCGCCAACAGCGCCTCTTGCCTGGTTGCAGGAAATAGCCTCGGGCCATCGTTGCCAATGAAGGACACTGTCCCATCAGCTTCAAGCTGATCCAAGTAGAGCCTTACTTCCTGGTCAATTTCATCCTCAACTGGAAACCAGGCGCTGGCAACTCCCAGGGTCAGCTGCCCTTTTGGCGGCGGCTGACGATTTTCGTGATCAAAATTGAACTTTCCGCCCTCGGGATCCAGCTCTCCAGTGGTCGTTGTATTCATGAGGACACCGGTTTTCACTCTCCGGTCCCGATAAAAATTCTCCATTAGCAGCCGCTTGCTGCCCTGAGTTTTGCTCCAGTCAGCGAACTCCGCTTCGGTTGCAGCAAAGCCTCTTGCCGCAAGCACCTCCACGTCCGCGGTTTTACCTAAATCTGCAACTAGTGACCGAAGGCCCCTGGAAGTTGGGTTCACCACGGATAGCCCGCGGCCTGCTAATACCTCGTGGTAGGAATCTCCTCGCACTAGTTCTGCGCGACCGCCAAGCTCCTGTGCTCGATGCCTTAGGGCAGACAAAATCAGGTGCGCTTTCTGGCGATGATATCTTCTGGCACGAAGCGGACTGAGCACCTCCGGAATCAAAATCTGTCCCCCGTCGTCAAAGTGAGGGCCAAGCTGATCTGCAAATAGCAGTCGCACACTGGAGTTGGTCACGCTCCCAATTCTAAGAGTCAAATGAGTCGCAACGGATTCGTCAATCGCTGTGGCTGCTGATAGCCTGCGGGCGACAAAGGAGCCGCAGTGACCGCCAATAACTTTAGAGAACGCCTTGCCCAATACTCACCGATAATCATGGCTGGCGGCTATCTGTTTGAGGTTGAGCTACGTGGCTACCTGACTGCCGGAGAGTTCGTGCCAAAGGTCGCCCTTGAGCACCCCGAGGTGCTGGAACAAGTAACTAGAGACTTCTTGCGCTCTGGCAGCGATATCGCACTTGCCTTCACATACAACGGGCACCGCGAAAAGATGCGGATCATTGGACAGGAGCATTTGCTAGAACCACTGAACCGCGAGGCAATGCGAATCGCAAAACGTATTGCTGAAGAGCAATCCAAGGAGCAAGACCGCGAGATTTTTGTGGCCGGAAACATATCGAACTCCAACATCTATGACCCGGATAACCCAGAAACACATCAGCAGGTGCGGGCGATGTATCGCGAGATGATTGGCTGGGCCAAAGAAGAGGGCGCCGATCTAGTTGTTGCCGAGACCATGTATTACCTTGGCGAGGCAAAGATTGCACTGGAGGAAATTCAGCGAGCCGGATTGCCCTCGATTCTGAATGTTGCAGTGTTTGACACTGGCACGCTCCGCGACGGCTATAGCCCCGGAGGGGCCTGCAGGGCCCTTGCCGAGGCTGGAGCAGATGTTGTTGGCACCAACTGCTTCCAGGGTCCGAACACCATCAGACAGGTCGTTGAAGAGATTCGCTCCAAGATAGGCGATCACCCGATGTCTGCAATGCCGGCAACTTACCGAACCACCAGTGAGCACACGTCGCTGTTTAACTTGCCGGACCCTGGCAACACCGCAGTTCTTCCAACCGGCAGGACCTTCCCAGATGCCCTAGAGGCTCAAAACTCCAACAGATATGAAACGGCAGAGTTTGGTCAATTTGCTCACTCGATGGGCGCAAAAGTAATTGGACTTTGTTGTGGCGCGAGTGTTATCCATCACCGTGCCCTGGCCGAAGCGCTGGGAAGAAAAACAGCTCTTTCCAGCTACTCACCGGACATGAGCAAGCACTTTATGTTCGGTCAAGACGAAAGACTTCCGCAACACATGACCGAGTTTGGATCTGATGCATAACCTGCATTAATTCCACGTTTCGGAGATGACAAAGGGTTGTGAACCCAAGCTCAGCGGAGCTTTCCGCGCCAGGCACTAAAAGACCTGACTGACCCAGCATGAGGCAGCCTAAGCCATGGGTAAGGATGAACCTCCGCCAGGTTCTGGAATTTCAAAAAGCTTGGAACCGGGGCATGGGTGATTGCCACTCTGTTTGATTCTGCAAACTCGAAAGGGTTCCCAAGGTAAACAGACAGATCGCGTCTGCTGGCCAGATCCTGAAGTGTTTCGAGATAGAAATAGAGTCGCTTCGAGGAAAGCTGCAGTTTTGCTAGGGCCTGTTCGTTGAACACAAATGCCACGGGTAATTCAGGATTTGCCACCAGCGCTGGATCGGCATCTCCCAGCGATTCGATTGTCAGAAGCACTCTTTCTGGCTTTTCAGTTCTGACCGGAGCCAGTGGGCCCGTTGTTGACTCCGGTGTCGGATCAGTGGTCAGCAAGACATCTGGCTCTGTGGCTTTTAGGGTCTGATCTTCCGGAAAACTTTCTATCGGGCAAGCTTTTTGAAGCGGGCAAGCTCGACACAGCTCTGGAGCGCGCTTTTCAACCTGCCACCTAGCAAATCCGTATGGCTTTCCAGTTCCCGAGCCAACGGTCCATTGCCAGCCGAGCAGGTTGGCGGCACGCGAGCCATCAAGCAGCTCGCGATGCATTCGCTCCTGACCGTGAAGCCAACCCTTGCCGCTTCGAATGGTCCAATGCGATGCCAGCCACATTCGGGTTTGGTTTACCAGCCAGCCATCTTGATTGAGCTCATCGACCGCAAAATCGACACAGGCCAATCCCTTTTCCCAGCCATCGCCGGGGGTTTCCCAATTTTGCTCAAACCGAAGATTGCTAAAAAGCCTGGTTCCGACCCGTGCGTAGAGGTGACGCGCGTACTCCTGCCACAACAGCTCATCTCGATACTTTTCCCTGTCCCACTGAGCAGCGGATGCAGCCCAGCCCCACAAGGCTTGCAGCGAGATGATGTTGTGGCGAACGTATGGAGACATCACCGTTGCCCCCCTGTCAGAAACAGGAAGCACTTCCGAGCGGTTCTTTGCGTAGCCCTTGATGCTCAAGTTGGCCAGAGCCTCGTTTGCGGCGGTTTGACCGCCTCGAATTGAACTACGGCCGCCACCAGAGTGAAGCCCGCTGAACACCTCTGCCAGAAGCTTTTCGGGGTCCTCGAGGATGTTGAATTGCTTCAACTCGGGCACGCTCCTTAGATTCAGGTGCCGTAAGTCTATGCTCGAGCCGGATATATAAACTGACGAAACAAGCCCGTCACTGCGGCTTATCCTTGTTATATGGATTCTCTCAATCGTCACGAAGACTACGGCACGGAAGCGCTACACGAGACGCACTTACTGGCAGACCCGGTTGAGCAATTCAAGATTTGGTTGCGCGAGGCGGAAGCAGAGAACATCTTTGAGCCAAATGCATTCGTGCTAGGCACCATCACTGACCAAAACACCCCAAGTTCAAGAACCGTTCTACTCAAGGGAGTCGACGAGCACGGATTCCACTTCTTCACGAACTTCGGTTCGCGCAAAGGAGATGCCATCGCCGGCAATCCGGCAGTAAGTGCAGTCTTTGGATGGTATCCGATGTATCGTCAGGTGCTAATTGAGGGGGTAGCTAGGTCAGTGCCTGGCCAAGACGCGGACGACTACTTCCACTCCCGACCTCACGAGTCACAAGTAGCCGCTTGGTCCAGCTACCAGTCACGGCCAATTGAAAGCCGCGACGCTCTAGATGCTCAGTTTAATGCTGCGCTAGCCAAGTTCAAAGCAAACGAAGTTCCAAGGCCTGACTACTGGGGTGGCTATCGCATTGTTCCGACAAGAATTGAGTTTTGGAAGGGCCGCTCCAACCGAATGCACGATCGAATAGCTTTCACGCGCTCACTGGATGAGCACGGTGCGCCTGACACTTGGAGCATTGAGCGACTGCAGCCCTAATGCCTAGAGTCCTGACCAGAGAATACACACGAACCTCGGCGCAGATCGCATTTTGAGAAAGGGGATCGCCTCTTGCGCTGACACTCAGCGAGTCTGGAGCATGATGTAAGTTGCATGAATCGCCAATCGGTGCAAGGCTCGCCATTGCTGCATCCGTGACACAGTGGAGGACTTGTGGCCAGAATAGCACTGATTCTTGCAATAGGTGTCTCTCTGCTCTTGATTGGGTGCTCGGCATCTCCAGAGATTCAAGACACTGACGCTCCTGAGCCTCAAGAGGCCCAAGACACAAGCATTCAGGCGGACTCGTCTGAATCGATGGAGGCAGGTGACGCACTCACCCCATGCGACCCCTCTGATCGCTCGGCAAGCATCGACTTCGAATACGAAGTCAACGTTGACACTAGTCTTCCAGACGAGTGGAAAAATGAATTCGACACGATTTTCAACGTTTTGCAGACTGTGACGCGAGTTTCACATTGCATCTCAACAGTCAGCGGCATTCAGACACCGTTTCCTGTCTTCGCTTGGAGCAGCGCTGTCCCAAATCCATGGCCAGAGTTTCCGCAAGATCTGAGCGGAGCATGCATTTGCGGCGATGGCGTAGATACGTGGATGGCTCTTGAGATCACCGCGGAAGAGTTCGAATACGATAGCCTGCACCGCTATTCAGTGATTGCGCATGAATATTTCCACCTGTACCAGATCTCAGTTTCATCCAACAAAATGGCCAACGGTGGATTGGCTATGTGGTTAGTCGAAGGTGGTGCAAAGGTTTTTGAGGAGCTGTATCTTCAGCAGCACTTTGGAAAAAGCGAACTGGACAGAAGTCTTTTTCCGATTTCTTTCGCTGTCAACAGTAGTCCAGAGATTCTAGAAACCTACGACCGTGATTACTCGCTCGATGTGAACTACAACAGCTCAGCGTTTCTTGTTCTTGCTCTAGCGGACTTCCTTCAGGAAACTCAGGGCGCCTCGGAGGAGCGAGCGCTCGAAATGGCGTTGTTCGACATTTTGGCTGAGATGAATATCGAAAGTGATTGGCGCCTTGCTTTTGCCAACGTCTTTGGAGTTACCGTAAATGATTTTTATGCAACTCTTGAAAAGTACCCTTCAACGCCTTCACCGGAGCCTTGGGTTGAAGTGGATGTTGTCGACGGCGCACAAGTCATGCCAAGCGAAGGCATTACGCTCGAGTCCATTTTTGTTGCCGGGACCTAACCGAAGTCTTGTGCTCAAGCCAGGCACTTTGCCACCCATTCCTGCAGAGAATGCCGTGACTTCGCGTCAGCATAATTTGTCATCAGAGATTACCTACTTGGAATGCTAAAGCCACTGAGGTAATCAACAAACGTCGGGCTGGCGGGATTTGAACCCACGACCCCTTGTCCCCCAGTTAAGTGCGGGTTGTTCGTAGCTGTTCGCTGGTGTTCGTTTTTCTAGTGTTTTTCAGGGTGCGAACACTCACGAACACAGGCGAATATCAGCGAAATGTGCCCAGGTGGGGGAACATCTGGGGGAACATGATGTTCCGGGCCTGCTAATTACTAGCGAGATATAGACCGTCAGAACAATGTGTTGTCAGCCAAATTGATTGAGTTTTTTCTTGAGCTAGCTATCTGGTCTTCACGGTCTTTGTCAGTTGTTTCTTTCCGTCTATGTAGAGGTGGACACCAACATTCAGACCGACTGCTGCAGTTTTTCTCTGAAAGACCTGGTAATCAGAGGTGATTTTTTTCTTATACCACTTTCCCGCTATCTTCCAAGACAGCGTCTTGCCTTTATGGCCCTTGGCATAGACAGCGACGTAGCCGTTGAAAGAGCCAGCATTGGTCTTAGCTGTCGGGACAACTACTGGGGCTGGGGCTTGGTAGACAATCGAGTAGAGCCTGACGTGACCGGCATTGTTGCCGTTTCCGTCGTTGTAGGCAGCACCAATAGCGACTCTTGTGCCGTCGCTGCTTAGAGATACTGAACGGCCAGAGTTGTCATTTGCGGCTTCGCCGTCGATGTCGCTACCTAACTGATTCCAGGTTCCGCCACTGAATTCATAAACCCTGACGTGACCGGCATCGCTGCCGTTTCCGTCGTTGTAGGCAGCACCAATAGCGACTCTTGTGCCATCGCTGCTTAGAGATACTGAATGGCCAGAGTAGTCATCTGCGGCTTCGCCGTCGATGTCGCTGCCCAATTGAGACCAGGTTCCGCCACTCAATTCATAAATCCTGACGTGACCGGCATCGCTGCCGTTTCCGTCGTTGTTGAGAGCACCAATAGCGACTCTTGTGCCATCGCTGCTTAGAGATACTGAATGGCCAGAGTAGTCATCTGCCGCTTCGCCGTCGATGTCGCTGCCCAATTGAGACCAGGTTCCGCCACTGAATTCATAAACCCTGACGTGACCGGAGGCGTTGCCATTGTCATCATTTCCGTAGGCCCCTATGGCGACCCGGCTTCCATCAGAATTTAGTGAAACTGAACCACCGCTGAAATCAACTGCGGCTTCGCCGTCGATGTCGCTGCCCAATTGAGACCAGGTTCCGCCACTGAATTCATAAACCCTGACGTGACCGGAGGCGTTGCCGTTTCCGTCGTTGTAGGGAGCACCAATAGCGACTCTTGTGCCGTCGCTGCTTAGAGATACTGAATAGCCAGAGTAGTCATTTGCGAATTCGCCGTCGATGTCGCTGCCCAATCGAGACCAGGTTCCGCCACTGAATTCATAAATCCTGACGTGACCGGCAAAGCTGCCGGTGCCGTCGTTGCCGTAAGTACCAATAGCGACTCTTGTGCCATCGCTGCTTAGAGATACTGAATAGCCAGATTGGTCAGCTGCGGCTTCGCCGTCGATGTCGCTGCCCAATTGAGACCAGGTTCCGCCACTCAATTCATAAATTCTGACGTGACCGGAGGAGTTGCCGTTTCCGTCGTTGTAGGGAGCACCAATAGCGACCCTTGTGCCATCGCTGCTTAGAGATACTGAAGAGCCAGAGTAGTCATCTGCCGCTTCGCCGTCGATGTCGATGCCCAGTTGACTGATTATGGTTTCTGCCGAAGCACTTGTTGGTATTGCTGTCGGCGCAGCCACCAGAAAACCGGCTGCAAGAAGTGCAGCAATGGTATTGGCAAGGAATTTAAGAAAAAGTTTCATCGTCGAGGGCTTTCTTCTAAGAAAAGTCCCGCACACGCAAAAACTTTCCAAAAACCTATCAAAGCAGTCTCAGAAAAGTCAAACGAGCTGGCACAGTGCCTTCGGCACAATTCGAGGATGATGATATCCCCTGTTTGGCTCGCTGTGGACAGCAAATACCGCAAGCAATAGAACCGGAATAACATCGCCGACTGAATTGTGATCTGTGCGACCAGAACCGACCTCTAAGAGCGTTCGAACTCGACTCCGGCTGGATACTTATTTGTTGGGATTGTGACCCCGGGTCATTGTTTGAATCATTCTGAGTTCAGGCCCCTAAAAACAATGTGTTGTCAGCCAAATTGATTGAGTTTTTTCTTGAGCTAGCTATCTGGTCTTCACGGTCTTTGTCAGTTGTTTCTTTCCGTCTATGTAGAGGTGGACATAAACATTCAGACCGACTGCTGCAGTTTTTCTCTGAAAGACCTGGTAATCAGAGGTGATTTTTTTCTTATACCACTTTCCCGCTATCTTCCAAGACAGCGTCTTGCCTTTATGGCCCTTGGCATAGACAGCGACGTAGCCGTTGAAAGAGCCAGCATTGGTCTTAGCTGTCGGGACAACTACTGGGGCTGGGGCAATACGCCAAAGCTCATGTCCGGTAATTCCATCCCTGGCACTAAAAAACATACCCATTGAAGTGCTCACTAGTTGTCCATTCGGCCCCATAAAATCCTCAATGCCGCTACCAGTTTGATTCATGTCAAAACCAGTTGCATTAGTTCCGTCATAAACCCATAACTCGGTGCCATTAGTGCCATCGTTTGCACTGAAATAAAGCCTGTCTTCAAAGACAGTTAGTTCGGAAGGATTGCTTGAATCTGCGCCTGGCCTGATATCTTCGACCATCGCTGCTGGATTGGTGCCATCGTAGGACCAGAGTTCGTAACCATCCGTGCCGTTGTTAGCCGAGAAGTAAAGTTTGTTACTAAGGACCGTTAGCCCGCCTGGGTTGCCAGAGGAAGCCAATGGCCGAATGTCCTGCGCCAAACTTGCGCTTGCTCCATCGTATGACCAGAGTTCGCTACCGTTTATCCCATCGGTTGCTTGGAAATAAAGCTTGTCCTGAAATACAGTCAAGTCATATACCCAGCTTCCACTCGCGCCGGCATAGATGTCAGCTGCCAAGCTTGGAGGATTAGTTCCGTCATAGACCCATAGCTCGTTCCCACTTGCGGCGCTGCTCGCGGCAAAATAGAGCTTGTTGTTAAGGACGTTAAAGAACCGTGGCGAACCACTGTTTGCCCCACCGTAAATGTCTGCGACCATGGTCGCAGGATTAGTGCCGTCATAGACCCACAGCTCGCCGCCGTCTATCCCATTGTTTGCATCGAAATAAAGCTTGTCGTTGAAGACAGTCAGAGAGGTTGGGTATGACCCATTCGCACCTGCTCTGATGTCCTGGACCATCGTTGCAGGATTAGTGCCGTCATAGACCCACAGCTCGTTGCCGTTTATCCCATCGTCGGCACGGAAGTACAGTTTGTTGCCAAATACCACAAAGCCATTAGGATAACCGCTTGCAGCTCCGGCCCAGATGTCCTGAACCAGAGTTGGAGGATTTGTACCGTCAAATACCCAGAGTTCATAATGGTTCACCGGATCGTAGGCATTGAAATAATACTTTCCATTAAGGACCGCTCCCCGCACAGGGTTACTTCCACTACCACCAGCCACGATATCGGCAACCTGTGAGGGAGTGTGATTATCGGCGCTGCCGGGAAGCGCTATTAATTGCAGCGATAAGAGCGCAAAAGCCAGTGAAATCGCCCAAGTACGAATGATGTATGTCATGTGCCACCTTCTTGTCTAAACAGCTACTGCTGTGCCAGGTGAAAAAAAGAGGCACCGTCTCACCTTAGCCGATAGATTGCCAGGTGCGGTTTGCGAGAAGATCTTTAACGACTGTGAATCACTACATACAGTCGGGCTGGCGGGATTTGAACCCACGACCCCTTGTCCCCCAGACAAGTGCGCTACCAAGCTGCGCTACAGCCCGTTACTTTGCAGCAACCGTCAAAGTCTATTGGGTTGCTCGTGCCCTGATGTGGTGCTCGGCAATTATGGTGACCACAACAATCAAGAGACCAATTACCAGCGCCACTAGCGGCAGCCCTGGATCACTTACTGGCAGCAGCTCACGATCAGCTGACTGCCAAGGCCACAGAGCGCGAAGCGAACCGATCATGAGTCCCAGCATCAGACTCAAAGTGAAGCCTCGGTGGTGAAGTAGGAACCACTCAACCGCTCTTGCAAACACTAGAAGGCCAGCTACAGCGCCAACTACGAACAGCCCCAGGTAACCAAACGATCTCTCATTCACCGCAGCGATAGTAGGTGCATACATGCCCACTGCAAGTAAGAAGAATGAACCTGATACCCCAGGTAGCACTAGGGCACACACCGCCAGAGCTGCGAACAAAATTATCTGCCACCAGCTGGGATTCCCTATCCCGGCATTTGGCAATGACGTCAGCCAAAAGGCGAGTGCGGCACCGGCCAGAATGGCAACGCCGGTGGTCACGCTAACGGATGCTCTGATCATTTTGGCCGGGACATAGAAGGAGGCAATCAGCATGCCGGCAAAACCAGCGCGCACTAACTCTGGCTCTGATTCAATCAGCGGCTCGAGTACTGCTGCCGCTGCAAAGATTGCCAGCAGCATTCCAAACAGAATTGGCAGCAGAACTGCAAAGCGGATCTTCTTGAACGAAGCTAGGGCCTGGGTTGCCTTTCCTCGAACCAGATACCCGAGAGCAGAACCAAAATCGGAAATTCCAGAAATGATGGCTTCGTAAACGCCAACAATCAGCGCAATGGTGCCACCGGAGACTCCTGGAATGACCTCGGCCGTCCCGATCAAAAAGCCTCGGAGGGTGTTGACAAGTGAAGAAGTGGGCTTCACTAGCGAGCCCTTTTCCGGCGCTCCCTGACCCTTACTCCAAGCTCAACCGGCGAACCCTCAAAACCATAGGTCTCTCGAAGCTTACGGATTATGAACCTGCGATAGCCAGCCTCTAGGAAGCCAGTTGAAAACACCACGAACTTTGGAGGCCTTGCGGCTGCCTGGGTTCCGAACAAAATTCTTGGCTGCTTTCCGCCCCTGATTGGGTGAGGGTTGGAGGCTTGCAGCTCCTGCAAGAATGCATTGAACTTTCCAGTTGGAACTCGCTTGTCCCAAGACTCAAGGGAAAGCTCTAGTGCTGGAACCAACTTCTCCAGGTGCCTACCGGTCAATGCCGACAGGTTTACTCGAGGTGCCCAGTCAACGTGAGCAAGATCTGCTTCGATTTCCTTTTCTAGCTGATGGCGACGATCATCGTCCAAAAGGTCCCACTTGTTGAAGGCAAGAACTAGTGCTCGCCCTGAATCCAAGCCAAGCTGCACGATTCGAACATCGGCTTCGCTGATTGGTTGGGTTACGTCCAGCAAAACCACTGCAACCTCTGACCGCTCAAGCGCCGCGGCGGTTCGAAGTGCTGCATAGAAGTCAGCACCCTGTTGCTTATGCAGCTTCTTTCGAATTCCGGCGGTGTCAACAAAGCGCCAGATCTTGCCGGCGATTTCAACCTGCTCGTCGATTGGGTCTCGGGTTGTGCCAGCAAGGTCATTTACCACCGCACGGTTAGTGCCAGTTGCCTTGTTTAGCAGCGAACTCTTACCGACGTTTGGGCGGCCGATTAGAGCCACTCTTCTAGGCCCTGAATACTGGTCTTCGGCGACCTCTGACTTCTCCGGAAGCATCTTCAAAGCTGCGTCCAACAGGTCAGCTACTCCCCTGCCGTGGAGGGCTGAGACTGGGAATGGTTCGCCAAGTCCCAGCGACCAAAGCGCTGCCGCTTCTGGTTCAAGGTGAAGGTCGTCAATTTTGTTTGCAACCACGATTACCGGCTTGCCGCTGGCCCTAAGCATCTGCACAACGCGCTCATCCGAGGCAGTTGGCCCGACCATTGCGTCAACCACGAACAAAACACCGTCGGAAAGCTCAACTGCGATCTCCGCCTGCTGCGCAACCGAAAGGTCGATACCCTTGGCGTCGATTTCCCAACCACCGGTGTCCACCAGGGTGATTGCCTTGCCGTTCCATTCAGCTTTATATGACACTCGGTCACGAGTAATGCCGGGCTTGTCCTCAACTACCGCTTCGCGACGGCCGAGAATCCTGTTAACAAGAGCTGACTTACCCACGTTCGGCCTACCAACAATGGCAAGAACCGGAGGAGCGCTGTGAAAGCCAGACTCCGGGGAGTCTGCGAGATCTAAGTCAAGTAAATCAATGTCCTCTTGGTCCAACTCGTAATCGACGAGTTCTTCCTTGAGCAGACCGGTCTTTGCTTCTTCTAGATTGTCTGAATCGCTCACTTAGCTCACCTCCCTAATCATTTTTACCAAGGCAGCCACGCTGCCTTCGAAAGTCATTTCTGTCGTGTCCAAAACAGTGACGCCTGCCCCTGGAGTAATAAAGTCTGCAACCTGCCCGTCTGAGCGGTCGCGAGAAAGAATATTTTCTGAGGGTTCCTGTCCATCCAGACCCCGACGCTCTAGCCTAACGGCTTCCGAGGCAGTTAGCAGAACTTTAATTGCCGCATCGGGAGCAACCACGGTAGTAATGTCCCTGCCCTCGACAACAATTCCGGGCTTTGGGCAGGCTGCAATACGCTCACGGGCATCAGCGAACTGCAGCCTTCTGACATCTTGAATCCGCGCGACCTCGCTCACCAGAGCAGAAACCCTGGCAGTTCTGATTGTCTCGGTGACGTCCTTGCCCTCGAGCATCACCAATTCGTTGCCTGGATCACACGAAATTAGGTAGTCAAAGCCTGAGATCAACTGCTCCAAGGTTTGCTCGTGATTGTTTGAGCGATGCAGGGCAAAAGCCCGATAGCCGGCTCCGGTGTCCAAATAGCCAAAGCCAAGCTCTCTGGCCGCTTGCCTAGAAACGCTGGATTTACCGGATCCGGCAGGACCATCAACTGCAACTACCAATTCCGCCACTAGGCCAACCGCCAACCGTTTTCAGTAAGGGCCTCTGCCAGCTTTGTGGCAACCTCTGGTAATACCTGCATCTCCACGATGCCAATGGGCGCTCCAGGTGAGTGCTCGAGGCTAATGTCCTCGAGGTTCACACCTATTTCACCAACAAACACCAGCAGCGATGCCAGCGCGCCTGGGGAATCGTCAATCAGGGCAGTCACGACCTCATACTCAAAGTACTTACCACCGTGCTTGCCTGGAATTGACTCCACTCCAGAATTTCCTCGTGCCATAAGGTCTTGAATAACGGCAAGAGAATCCTGATCGGCAAGGTTTTCAAAGCTTGCTTCAAGCTGCTTCAGGTCTTCAATCAAGGAGCTCAGCAGTGGCTTGATCTTCTGATCATTTTGGCTCAAAATCTGCAGCCACATTTGAGGATCGCTGGCTGCAATCCTGGTGGTGTCGCGAAGGCCCTGTCCGGAAAGATTGAGCATTTCCTTGCTGCCATCCACAAGTCTTGCTGCGAGCGCCGATGAGACTAGCTGTGGCAGGTGGGAAACCAGCGCAACAGCCTGATCGTGCTCAACCGGGCTCATTACTACAGGCAGTGCGTCTAACTGCATGGCGAGGTGCCTCAGTGTGTCTATGTGCTTCTGAGCGGTGCCATCGTGAGGGGTAATTACCCACGGTCTCGCAAAGAAAATGTCGGCCCTAGCTCCAATTGGACCGCTTGCCTCCCTGCCGGCCATTGGGTGCGAGCCGAGGTAGCGCGCAGCTTGCTCAGGTGAACCTGCAATAACCTGGGCCAGGATGTTCGATTTCACGCTCGCCACATCAGTAACCAGAGCATTTGGATGCTGGTTCAATTGCTCAATAACAACCTGTGCGGTGTACGTAGGTGGAACGCACACCACCACCAACTCAGGCTCCTCGTCGAGATTCTTCCCCGCACCGTAAGTAATGGCTAAATCTAGGTTAACCTTGGACTTGTCGCTGAGGTTCGCAACGATGTCTTTTCGTGCCAGCGCCAAACCGAGGCTGGTTCCAATCAAACCAACCCCAACGACCTTTATGCTCGTGACGCTCACTGCGCTAGGTCTGCCCTGAGCCCCTGAGCACCGCGCAGGTAGATGTGCTGAATCTCAGGTCGAGCAATCTTGGTCTCCACGTGCATCATGAGCCGAATTACCCTGGGCATGGCATCCTTCACGTCCATCTCCACCGAACACATCAGCGGCACATCGCCTAAGCCCAGTTCCCTGGCCGCGACAGCCGGGAACTCACTTGTCACATCAGGGGTTGCCGTGAACCAAACTGAGATCAGATCGGCGCTCTGAAGCGAGTTAGCATGCATAACCTTGGTTACAAGCTCTGCGGTTGACTGGAGCAGGTGGCTACGCTCATCGCTGTCTAGCTGAATAGCCCCACGAATTGCACGGATTGCCATTAGCGCCTCCTAGATTTCTCCCCGGCCTGGCCAACTTGCATCAGGGAACTAACCTCCAGCTTACTAAGCTCACGGAACTGTCCTGCCTTTAGGTTAGCCAGTCTCAGTGGGCCAAAGCTCTTCCTGGTTAGGTCAATAACAGGGTGTCCAACCGCCTCCATCATGCGGCGTACAATTCGGTTCTTCCCGGAGTGAAGCACAAGCTCCACCAGCGTGAAGGCATCGTTTTGATCCAAGATACGAGCGCTATCCGCCTTAGCTAGTCCATCCTCTAGCCGAACCCCGTCTTTCAGTCGCTGAATCTCGACGCGGGTTAGCACACCCTTGACTTTGGCAACATAGAGTTTTTCGACCTCGTAGCTTGGGTGAGCAAGTTGATTTGCAAGCTGCCCATCGTTGGTCATGAGAATCACGCCGGTTGTTTCAGCATCTAGCCTTCCAACATTGAAAACCCGATCCATGCCAATGAAGTAATCAGCCAGGCAGGCCCGGCCCTTTTCGTCGGACATTGTTGACACAACACCCTTGGGTTTGTGGAAGGCAAAATAGACCCGATCTGGATCCATCTGCACCGGTTTGCCGTCAACCATCACGTTGTCTTCCAACGGGTTGATGCGACTTCCCAGTTCAGTTATTACCTTGCCGTTGACCTTGACTCGGCCCTTGGTTATTAGGTCCTCAGAGGCTCGCCTGGAGGCAACTCCCGCTGCAGACAGTGCCTTTTGTAGCCGGACACCCTCTTGGTTTTCTGGTTCTTGGTCGTAGTTACTCAATGCCATCCTGATCTGGGAGGTAGGGACTAATAGCTGGAAGCTCATCGATTGAATTGATGCCCAATACCTCTAGCAGCATCTGAGTTGTTCCAAACATTTGTGCGCCGGTGTCACTGTCGGCATAAAGCTCTGCAACCAAGCCCCTGGAGATCAGAGTTCTAACCACCGAGTCGACGTTCACACCTCGTATCGAGGAGACCTGGCCACGTGAAATCGGCTGGCGGTAGGCAATAACCGAAAGAGTCTCTAGTGCGGCCTGGCTAAGTTTTGCTGGATTCTCGTTTGCAACCAGTTGCCGCAACGCCCAGTCGTGGCTCTGGCGAACATAGAAGCGCCAACCTCCGCCAACCTCGCGCAGCTCAAAGCCGCGACCGGCCCCCTCGTGAGCCTGGTTGTAGTCAAGAACCAAAGCCTCGATCTCGGCGCTGACGGTTCCTATTGGAACTTCAAGCGCTCCGGCCATAGTCACCAGGTTCAGTGGGGTCTCGGCACTGAGTAGCAACGCCTCTAGCGCGGCCCTAAGTTGAAAATCAGTCGTCATAATCGCCTCCTAAGCTAGCAAGGGTTTCATCGCTGAAATCGCTTTGCTCCCAGGTAACAGCGAAATCGCTAAACGGGCCAGTTTGTTCGATGCCCACTGCACCCAAGCGATAGAGCTCCAAGACCCCCAGAAATCTAGCTACGAACTCGGCTCGATCCTTGCTTCCAGAAATTAGCTCACGGAAAGTCAGTCGGTTGGTTTTGCGAAGCTTGGCAACCAGAATTCCGACCTGCTCACGAATGCTGATCTTTGGGGCGTGCAGGTGAGTGAGTCCAACCCCAGGGATTTCCTTAGGTGTGAACGCAAGCTCTGCAATCTTTGCAAACTCGGCAAGGTCGGTGTTCCAACGAAGTTCTGGTCTGAGATTTCGATATGGCTCCTCAAGCCTAACCTCACGCGCAATTCGACCGCTCTCAATGTCCAAGGAGGTGCTGAACCAAGAAGCAATCTCCTTGAATGCTCGGTACTGAAGCAATCTTGCAAAAAGCAGGTCACGAGCCTCTAGCAGCGCGATGTCCTCGGAATCAACCGCCTCACCCTGTGGCAGCAGGCTGGCAATTTTCATGTCCAACAGAGTTGCAGCCACTACCAAAAACTCAGATGCGCTCTCGATCTCCTGCTTGCTGTCGAGTTTCTTTACGTACTTCAAAAACTCATCGGTGACCTTGGCCAGCGCAACCTGGGTGATGTCGAGTTCGTGCTTGCCAATAAGGTTTAGGAGAAGATCAAACGGTCCTTCAAAGTTTTCCAGCTGTAACTCGAAATCAACCTCTGATTCAAGCTGCACTGCCACGCTTCACCAGCTCCCTTGCAACCCTGCGGTAAGCCTCGGCTGCGTCTGAACTTGCAGCAAATTGAGTGATTGGCTTGCGAGCAACGGTTGCATCTGGAAACTTCACTGTGCGGGCTATGGCGGTGTCGAAAACTTGTCCCGGGAAAGCTTCCTGGAGGCGCTCAAGAACCTCTCGGGCGTGCAGTGTTCTTGCATCATGCATTGTTGGAATCAGTCCATCGAGCTCGAGTGACGGATTAGTTCTTGCCTTGACTTTTTCAACCGTCTGAACCAATAGTGCCACTCCCCTAAGGGCGAAGAACTCGGTTGCCATGGGGATCAGAACTCCATGGGCAGCAGTTAGCGCATTGACGGTTAGTAGGCCAAGCGAAGGCTGGCAATCAATAAAGATCACGTCATAGTCGTTCTTGATCTTGTGCAAAATGCCGTCCAGCACCCGCTCCCTGCCCATTTCAGTAACCAGGTTCATCTCTGCGGCTGAAAGGTCAATGTTTGCTGGAATTATGTCCAAGTTTTCGATGGAAGTCTGTTGAATGGCAGCCTTAGGGTCAGCCTTGCTGTCCATCATTAGGTCGTAAATCGTAGGAGCATCCTGGTAATCCGCATCCAGGTTTACAGACAGGGCACCCTGCGGGTCAAAATCAATTACCAACACCTTGCGGCCATACTCGGCCAGGGCTGCGGCAAGGTTGATTGTGGTTGTGGTTTTACCAACTCCGCCTTTTTGATTACACATGGCAATGACCCTTGCCGGCCCGTGCTCTTTTAGCTTCGCCGGTATAGGGAACACCTTCTTCGATAGATTCACCTAAACCTCCAACTTCTTACGCATAGCCTACCGCCGCGCGCGTGGATGAGCACTCAGATAAGCCTCGCGCACGGTGTCAATTGTCATCAGTGTGTAAATCTGAGTGGTTGCCACAGATGCGTGCCCGAGCAGCTCCTGCACCACCCTGACATCAGCTCCGCCCTCTATCAGGTGAGTTGCAAATGAGTGCCTCAATGCGTGAGGCGAAACATCGAGGCCAATTGCTTCTCCGGAGCGCTGCACGAGGTCCCAGATGCTTTGCCTGGAAAGGCGCGATCCCCGTTTATTCAAAAACAGTGCTGTTGCGCCACTCTGATTTAACGCGGGCCTAGCTCGAACTAGATATGCCTGAATAGAGCGCATTGCAAATGACCCGATTGGTACCACTCGCTCCTTTGAACCCTTGCCTCGAACTCGAATCAGGCCAGAATCATCGACTTCGTCCAGGTCAATTGCAACCACCTCACTGACTCGAGCTCCGGTTGAATACATCAACTCAACAATCGCTCGATCCCGAAGTCGAAGCGGGTCAGCAGTCTCATCATCAGGTTCCGGGCCAGCGGCGCTAAGCAGATCCAGCATCTGTTGCCGGCTAAGCGCTTTCGGAAGTCGCTGCGAAAGCTTTGGTGGTCTGACTTTTTTGGTGGGATCATCATCGCGGATCCCCTCCAGCACCAAAAATGCGTGGAAGCCCCTGATCGCGGCAAGGATCCTCGACACTGAGCTGGCCTTGAGGCCAGAGTCTGAAAGATGCATCGAAAATTCTGTGATGCTACTGGTGACTACAGTTTCAACTGCCAAGCTGTGGTCAGCTAAGAACTCTTGATATTTACCCAGATCTAAACGGTATGCACTCAGCGTGTTTTTACTGAGACCCCGTTCAACACTGAGGTGCCGCAGGTAGTTATCTAGCGGCAGCATCTATCTAGTTTTCGTCAAAAAGCCGCTGCTGCTTCTGTCTTTCAAGTGCGGCCTTTATCAAACCGTGGAACATTGGGTTTGGCTTGGTTGGTCTGGACTTAAATTCCGGGTGAGCCTGGGTGGCAACGTAGTAAGGGTGGACAGATTTTGGCAGTTCCACATACTCAACTAGCTCGCCATCCGGACTGGTTCCTGAGAACACAAGTCCAGCTCCCGCGATCTCTTCGCGATAGCTGTTGTTTACTTCGTAGCGGTGGCGGTGGCGCTCACTTGCGGTGGTTGCACCGTAGGTTTCAGCCACCACTGATCCAGGCAAAAGTTTCGCCTCATAGGTTCCAAGACGCATGGTTCCACCAAGGTCTGAGGCAGCCAGCTTGTCAATCTGCTCAGCCATGGTGGCTATCACAGGGTTCGCTCCCTGTGGGTCAAACTCACTTGATGTTGCATCGGTAATTCCGGCAACATTGCGGGCGTATTCAATCACCATGCACTGCAGTCCTAGGCACAGACCCAGTGTTGGAATCTGGTTTTCTCTGGCAAACTTCAGCGCTCCGAGTTTTCCTTCGATGCCACGGATTCCGAAGCCTCCGGGGACACAAATGGCGTCCATGTCAGAAAGCTGATCCATCGCACCCTGACTGGTTTCGCAGTCATCAGATCGGATCCAGTGGATGTTGACCTTGGCGTGCTCGGCAAAGCCGCCGGCTCGAATTGCCTCGGTTACAGACAGATAGGCGTCTGGAAGATCAATGTACTTACCGACCAGCCCGATGTTCACCTCATGCTTGGGACTGTGGACAGCATCCAACACCGGAGACCAATTGGTCCAGTCGACATCGTTGACCTCAAGTCTCAGGGCATCGATGATGTAGCTATCGAGCCCCTCATCGTGCAAAACCTGCGGGATGTCATAAATCGACGATGCATCTGCCGCAGTGACTACCGCTGCCCGGTCAACGTCACACATTTGAGAGATCTTGCTCTTGATGGAATCTGGCAGCTCTCGGTCAGATCTACACACGATCGCGTCTGGTTGAATTCCAAGCGACCGCAACATTGCTACCGAGTGCTGAGTTGGCTTGGTCTTTAGTTCACCAGAGGGTTTTAGGAACGGTACCAGCGTTACATGCACGAAGAACACGTTGTCTCTTCCCACATCTTGTTTGACCTGACGTGCCGCCTCCATAAAGGGCTGGGATTCGATGTCTCCGACAGTGCCACCGATTTCAGTAATGATCACATCCGGAATTGGCTCTTTGGTTGCCTGCAGCCTCATGCGCCGCTTTAGCTCGTCGGTGATGTGAGGAATTACCTGGACGGTATCCCCCAAGTATTCTCCGCGACGCTCCTTGGCAATTACGGTCGAGTAAGCCTGACCGGTGGTCACATTGGCGGCGCTGTCTAGGTTGATATCTAAAAATCGTTCGTAGTGACCAATGTCTAGGTCAGTCTCGGCGCCATCATCAGTCACAAATACTTCACCGTGCTGGAAAGGGTTCATGGTCCCTGGATCAACGTTTAGGTAGGGATCGAGCTTTTGCATCACGACGGAAACGCCTCTTGCGCGAAGCAGATTACCGAGGGAGGCGGCTGTCAAGCCTTTGCCTAGAGAGGATGCGACCCCACCAGTTACGAATATGTGTCGGGGGGTTCCAGAGGGTTTCACCATGGAACTGCAATCTATCATCTGAAACCACCCTAGGAGGTAAAGACAACTAGATTATTTTGCGGAATTCAGCAATTCTTTTGCGTGCTCGAGTGCAACCGTTGAATCCGGGGTACCGGAAAGCATTCTCGCCAGCTCTATTTGCCGCTCGCTGTCACTCAAGACTTCCACCGACGACTCGGTAATTTGGCCGGTGATGTCTTTGGAGACTCGGATTTGGTGATCAGCAAAGGCCGCCACTTGAGGCAGGTGGGTGACCACAATAACCTGAGTGGATTCGGAGAGCTTCTTGAGGCGCCTGCCAAGCTCAACCGCAGCTTGCCCGCCAACACCAGCATCAACCTCATCAAAGACCATTGTTGGCAGCTGAGTGCCTGAAACCAGCACCAGCTCGATGGCCAGCATGATTCTAGAGAGCTCTCCTCCCGAGGCACCCTTGCTAAGAGGTCTTGCCTCAATGCCGGAGTGAGCAGCCAACAGAAATTCAATTCTGTCTTTTCCGTGATTATCGAACTCAGCGCTCTCGGAAATCTCGACCATCAGCTTTGCCCCGGGCATAGCTAGCTGAGTAAGTTCTTGACCGACTCTTTCAGAAAGCGTTGCGCCGGCCGCCTGCCTTTTGGCCGTGAGCTGACTTGCCAGCTGCCCCAATTGGCCGGTGAGGGCTGCGAACTGCATCTCCAGTTTCTCAATCTGCTCATCCGAAGAATCGAGGTCCAAAAGTTCACCGTGAAGAGCGGGGAGGCTAGCCAACAGCTCGTCAATCTCAGTGCCATATCGACGTTCGAGTGCCACTAGCTCCGCTTTCCTACCCAAGAGCTCGTCGAGCGCTTTCGGGTCGGCATCCAAATCGGCCAAGTAGCTGGCCAACTGGCTGGAAATATCACTTGCGGTTGCTGCCAGTTCCGTTAGCTCACCAGCGAAAGCCAGCAGAGTCGGATCCGCAGAATTAGCCAGGGCCTTGTGTGCGGCTCCAAGTAATTGGACCGCGTCGCTGTCCTCTTCGCTGCTCAAAACATCGTGAGCTGCAGTTGCAGCAAAGCGCAGCGATTCCACGTTGGAGAGCCTGTGGATCTGCTCGTCGATTTCTCTCAGCTCGCCTGGGGCGGCTGATAATCCCTCAATGTCTGAAATTTTTAGCTTGAGGGACTCAATTTTCAAGCGGTCGGACTCCGAGGAGGAGCGCATTCGCTCGAGTCTGGACTTAAGCTCCTGGTATTCCCTAAAACCTGATTGATAGTCGGATTTCGCGGATTCCAGCTCCGCGCCACCGAACAGATCCAATGCCTGTCGCTGCTTGCTAACCGACCGCAGTCTGATTTGGTCGCTTTGTCCGTGAATGGTCACCAGATCTGCGGAGATTTCCTGGAGGACCGAGATAGGAACAGAGGCGCCGCCGATGGCAGCCCGCGACCTGCCATCGGAATTTACAGTGCGGTTGATCAGGATCTCGGCTTCCGAAGTGTCTGCCCCAAGGCCTTGCAGTCTTTCCAAAAGCTCCTCATTGGAGCTTTCCAGACGACCTTCAACCAGGGACTGCTGGGTGCCAGTGCGCACCGTGGACGAGTCGGCTCTGTTTCCAAGCAGCAGACCCAGTGCCGTTAGAACCATTGTTTTCCCGGCGCCCGTTTCTCCGGTGAGAGCAGTAAAACCTGGACCCAACTCTAGGTTTGCAGAGCTGATGACGCCGATGTTTCTGATTCCAATGGAAGAGATCAAGCCGACCCCTCCGGACCTCGCCAGCCGGTGACTGGAAGAGCAAACTTTCTGACCAAGCGATCGCTAAATGGGGCATCGCTGAGAATGACCATGGGCACCGCTTTGTCACTTTTTCTGACTTCGATTCTTGAACCGGGACCCAGGTCAATCGCCCTGCGGCCATCGCACCACATTACGCCCGCTCCTGGCGAGCGCCTGAGCACTTCAATTGCAAGTTCTGAATCGGGAGCAACCACAAGCGGTCTTGCAAACAGAGCGTGAGCCGAAATCGGCACCATCATCATTGCCTGAACATCAGGCCAAATAACCGGACCACCAACGCTAAATGCGTAAGCGGTAGATCCTGTTGGAGTGCTGACTAGCACACCATCGCAACCAAACGAGGACACTGGCCTGGAATCCACCTCCAGCACAACCTCCAGCATCCGCTCTCTTGCGCTTTTTTCGACAGACACTTCGTTTAGGGCCCAGCTTTCAAAAACCAGCTTGCCGTCTTGAAAAACCTGAACCTCGAGAGCCACTCGATGCCCAACCTTGTAGTCCTTTTCAGAAAGCGCCTTGAGAGCCGAGTCCAGATCGTCCATTTCGGCCTCTGCCATAAAACCAATGTGACCCAGGTTGATGCCAAGCAATGGGGCATCCTGCTGCCTTGAAAGCTCAGCGGCCCTGAGAATGCTCCCGTCTCCCCCAAGCACGAAGACCAACTCAAGTGGTTGGGATGAAAACAGCTTTGCGGGGTCTATCGAAGAATCACTGGCCAGAGAGAGGCGATTGATGTCCTCCTCAGCAAAAAGACAGGTCATGCCCAGAGCTTCCAGCTTCTGGCAAATCTCTAGGGTGGTGGCGACGTCGGCGCGCGTTTCTGCCGAGGAGACCACAAGGGTGTTTCTCGTCATTCGCCCACCTTTCCAAGAATTAAAGACTAGTGACTACCAAGACACAGTGCTGATAACTTCTAACAGCTCGAGAGCCAAAGAAAATCCTTAGTCCGCCTTCGCAAACAGTGCCTCGATAATCTCAGTCTCCTTGGAATACTCGATGCGCTTAGAACCGAATAGAGCCAGATACTCAGTATTCCCGTTGGTTCCCTTAATGGGAGATTCTGTGATTTGTTGGCAGTGCAGGTTTGCCGCTCTGGCACCATCTAGCACCTGCTCTATGGCTCGCCTGCGCTCAGTTCGGCTCGAGACTACACCGGTGGCACTCAACGAATGCTTGCCCACTTCAAATTGCGGCTTAATCAGCCAGATCTGCGGTGCCCCTGCTGCAAGCTCTGCCAATTTCTCGCACACCAAAGTTAAGGAAATGAAGCTCAGGTCCACCACGACCAAGTTGACTGGCTCGCCTGCTGTGTGCTCTAACAGCTCCTCAAGGGTGAAATTGCGAAGGTTCTGGCCTTCCAGGCTAGTGACGCGCGGATCGTTTTTCAGTTCATCAACCAACTGATTGTGACCGACGTCAACTGCGATAACTTTCTCTGCCCCATTTTCAAGCAAAACTTGAGTGAACCCACCGGTGGAAGCGCCCGCATCAAGACAGAGCCCGGCCGGGGAAATTTCAAAAACTTCTAGAGCATGGGCCAGCTTGTGCCCTGCCCTGGAAACAAAATCGATTCCCTCAGAAACGACGACAGAATCCTCAGGTTCAATTTTTTGGGAGGCCTTGGTGACGGGCTTGCTATTTACCGTGACCCTACCGGTTGCTATCAGCGCACCGGCCTGGGTTCTGGAGCGCGCCAGGTCCCGGATTACCAGCTCAATGTCGAGCCGCTCACTCACAGTAGTTGGGTTTCGAGCTCAGTGATTATTTCTTCAAGCTGGGCCAGCTGTTCAGCCACAGGAAGCTTTTCAATCTCAGCTAGCTTCGCCGAAAGGTTTTCAATGGACAATTTCATTCCTAGCTGTAGAGGCTTTGCGGGACATCAAGGGCGTAAATCGGCTTTCCACAGTTCCAGATTAGATGGCAGGCGGCCTTGAGTGCATCCAGGGAACGCGGGTCTCCGGAAATAACAACCAATTTGTCAGCCAGCAATTCGATGTTGGCTTGGCCAACCTTCACGACGTGCTTGGTGGATTTCGGCTCCACATAGTCAACTAGTAGCCCAGACAAATCTTCAAGAATATAGTCAGGTCGATCCTCAGGCTTTGCCGCCAGCAGCTCTTTCCGCGTCGCGATTCCAGTGAGCACAACTGCCGATTTCATGCCCACCTTTCTGGCCCCGCGGATGTCCGTATCAAGGCGATCACCAACCATAATCGGGCTTTGAATCTGCAGCTGAGCTAGCGCCTGATCGAAAATTGGACGGAACGGCTTGCCTGCAAAATCGGGAAGTATTCCGACAGCGGTATGAACGGCCCCCACCAGTGTCCCGTTTCCTGGAGCAATTCCCTGCTCAAGCGGAATCGTCCAATCCTGGTTCGTAGCCACCCAAATGGCCCCGTTTTGAATTGCAAAGCTGGCTTCTGCTAGCTCCCTCCAGGAGACGTCCTTGCTGAAACCCTGGATAACTGCGGCCGGAGAATCTGAAGCCTTATCGACAACCTTGAAACCAGACTCGGAGACCTCGTGCCGAAGGCCATCTCCGCCTACAACTAAAACTGACTGGCCGGCCGGAATTTTTTCGGCCAACAATTTTGCGCCCGCCCTGGCGGAGCCAACGATTTGGTTTGGGGTTGTCGCTATCCCTAAGGAAGTCAGTTGCTCAGCAATGGTCTCAGCCCTGCGTGATGAATTATTGGTGATGTAGCCGACCTTGATATCCAAGCCCTGAAGCTTGTTGACCGACTCAACCGCATTAGTAACAGCAAGTTCGCCCTGATAAACCACTCCATCAAGGTCAAGCAGGACCGAGTCGAAACTACTTACCAGCACCTCGAGGGCCTCTCCCCTTGTTGTCTGGTCTTGGTCCACGATCAGGTCGCCCGGTTCGCTGAGGCCCAGAACTGCGTTCAGGCCTGGAACTACGATCTGGGCGGTCTGAACGTTCTGGTCTTTCGCCCCGAGGTCGTTCGCTGCGATCTGGCCTTGCTCCGCGATCTGGTCTCTCGGAGCGCTCCGGCCTCTCGCTGCGGTTTGGTCGATCGCTGCGTTCCGGGCGTGAGCCTCGGTCTGGGCGCTCGCCACGGTCCGGGCGATCGCCGCGATTTGGCCTAGCGCCGTCCCGAGGCGGGTACTTGCGCTCAGGTCGGTCATTATTCCGGTCGCCACGATCAAATTTTCGGTCAGGCTTGCTGTAGGGGTTATCGGACCTGGGCTTCTTCTCGAACTCCTCGCTAGTAGGAATCTTGATTTCCTCAAACAGCTCAAATACTTCTTCGCCGTGCTCAGCCATGGCCTTCTCGGCGCGATCAGCAAGCTGGTCCCATTGGTCGCCATCGCGCTCAAGCTCACGCAGGCACTCTGCATAACTGCGGAAAAGTAGCGGTGACTGTTCAAAAACCCGCTTTGGATTCAGTTCCGGAATCTCTAGCTCTTGCAGAGCTAGGTCCGCCTGGCCCAAATCGAGCCGGGCTCCTGAAAGGGCAATAGCCAAGTTGATCCTGACGCCAGTGGTCAACTTCGATCGGTCAATGCCGACCACGGCTTCTAGTGCGCGCTCGGGTCTACCCAAGCCACGCTCGGAATCAACGATTAGCGGCAGCTGATCGTTGGATCCGGAAAGTCTTCTGTGAGTCAGCAGCTCCCTGATTGCAAGGGCAAACTCACCACTTGCATAGGCCGTAATGCCCAGGGTCTCGTGCACAATAGCCAACCGACCTGCCCTCCTGGAGGCGGCAAGGGCATGCTTGTGTGCAAGTTGTGGATCGTCTTCAAACAGCAGCGACACCATTGCTAGGTGACGTGCAACCATCTCCGCATTTTCAGCGGTTAGGGTCTTCAGTTGGACGCGAACTGAAAAATCTAAGTCCTCTGGAGTGATCTCAGAGGGTACAAGCGGCGACTTCTCCTCAGTTTTGACTCGCTGAACTCGAGTTTGCCACTCGGGGCGCTCCTTATCAGTGCGCTCTCCACGACCAATCGGGCCCTCTTCATGGGGCTTTGGTCTTTTGCCTCGTTGTTCCAAGATCTCTCCTTATAAGCAAGATGCTTAAATAGAAAAGGCCACCCCATAAGGAGTGGCCATTTCTAAAGTAAGTCCGGCGGTGTCCTACTCTCCCACAGGGTCCCCCCTGCAGTACCATCGGCGCTGAGAGTCTTAGCTTCCGGGTTCGGAATGTAACCGGGCGTTTCCCTCTCGCTATGGCCGCCGAAACACTATTGAGTTATGTGAATCGAAAAAGCTTAAGCTTTAATCGGTTCTCGACCATACCTCGAGAACCACACAGTGGACGCAAGCACAAATTTGAAGTTGTATCAAGTTATCGGGCTATTAGTACGGGTCAGCTCCATGCCTTTCAGCACTTCCACATCCCGCCTATCAACGCAGTAGTCTAGCTGCGGCCCTCTCGACATAAAGTCATGGAAATCTCATCTTGAAGCAAGCTTCCCGCTTAGATGCTTTCAGCGGTTATCTCTCCCAAACGTAGCTAATCAGCGGTGCACTTGGCAGTACAACTGACACACCAGAGGTTTGTCCAACCCGGTCCTCTCGTACTAGGGTCAGGTCTTCTCAAATTTCCTGCGCGCGCAGAGGATAGAGACCGAACTGTCTCACGACGTTCTGAACCCAGCTCGCGTGCCGCTTTAATGGGCGAACAGCCCAACCCTTGGGACCAACTACAGCCCCAGGATGCGACGAGCCGACATCGAGGTGCCAAACCATGCCGTCGATATGGACTCTTGGGCAAGATCAGCCTGTTATCCCCGAGGTACCTTTTATCCGTTGAGCGACAGCGCTTCCACAAGCCACTGCCGGATCACTAGTCCCGACTTTCGTCCCTGCTCGACTTGTCAGTCTCACAGTCAAGCTCCCTTGTGCACTTACACTCGACACCTGATTACCAACCAGGCTGAGGGAACCTTTGGGCGCCTCCGTTACTTTTTAGGAGGCAACCGCCCCAGTTAAACTACCCACCAGGCACTGTCCCGGAACCGGATCACGGTTCGCGGTTAGATATCCAGGGCTACAAGAGTGGTATTTCAACAATGACTCCACCTGAACTAGCGTCCAAGCTTCATAGTCTCCCACCTATCCTACACATGCAGCACCGAACACCAATACCAAGCTATAGTAAAGGTCACGGGGTCTTTTCGTCCTTCTGCGCGTAATGAGCATCTTCACTCATAGTGCAATTTCGCCGAGTTCGCGGTTGAGACAGTTGAGGAGTCGTTACGCCATTCGTGCAGGTCGGAACTTACCCGACAAGGAATTTCGCTACCTTAGGATGGTTATAGTTACCACCGCCGTTTACTGGGGCTTAAATTCTGAGCTTTGCCGAAGCTAACCCATCCTCTTAACCTTCCAGCACCGGGCAGGCGTCAGTCCGTATACATCGTCTTGCGACTTCGCACGGACCTGTGTTTTTGATAAACAGTCGCTCCTCACTGGTCTCTGCGGCCATACAGCGCTCCAACAGTAAATGTCTTCACGCCTCAGGCCCCCCTTCTCCCGAAGTTACGGGGGCATTTTGCCGAGTTCCTTAACCACGATTCTCTCGATCCCCTTAGTATTCTCTACTTGACTACCTGAGTCGGTTTGGGGTACGGGCAGCTAGAACCTCACGTCGATGCTTTTCTTGGCAGCATAGGATCACCCACTTCGTCCTTACGGACTCATCATCAGATCTCAGGCTATGTGAGAGACGGATTTGCCTATCTCTCGCCCTACATCCTTAAACGGGGACAACCATCGCCCCGCGGAGGCTACCTTCCTGCGTCACACCTGTTAATACGTTAACCGCACCAGCATAGGGTCGTTGGCTCCACTTTCCACTTCAGCCCGAAGGCATCAGTAAAAAGCTTCAGCAACTTAGCATTACTGGATTAGTTTGGGCGGTTCTTCGCCGGTACGGGAATATCAACCCGTTGTCCATCGACTACGCCTGTCGGCCTCGCCTTAGGTCCCGACTTACCCAGGGCGGATTAGCCTGGCCCTGGAACCCTTAGTCATTCGGGGTGCGGGTTTCTCACCCGCATTTCGCTACTCATTCCTGAATTCTCACTCGTGTGGCGTCCACGGCTGGGTCACCCCGCCGCTTCACTCGCCACACGACGCTCTCCTACCCATCTGTACGCCTGGATCTTACGACCTAGCAATGTACAAATGCCACAACTTCGGTGACTTGCTTGAGCCCCGTTATATTGTCGGCGCGGAATCACTTGACCAGTGAGCTATTACGCACTCTTTTAATGGTGGCTGCTTCTAAGCCAACATCCTGGTTGTCTATGCAACTCCACATCCTTTCCCACTTAGCAAGCGCTTAGGGACCTTAGTTGGTGGTCTGGGCTGTTTCCCTTTCGACTACGAAGCTTATCCCCCGCAGTCTCACTGCCTTGTTCTAACTCTCTGGCATTCGGAGTTTGGCTGACGTCAGTAACCTTTTAGGGCCCATCGGCCATCCAGTAGCTCTACCTCCAGAGAGAAACACAAGACGCTGCACCTAAATGCATTTCGGAGAGAACCAGCTATCACGAGGTTTGATTGGCCTTTCACCCCTATCCACAGCTCATCCCCTCCATTTTCAACTGAAGTGGGTTCGGTCCTCCACGACGTCTTACCGTCGCTTCAACCTGGCCATGGATAGATCACCTCGCTTCGGGTCTAGGACCTGCGACTGAATCGCCCTATTCAGACTCGCTTTCGCTACGCCTCCCCCTCTCGGGTTAAGCTCGCCACAGATCGCTAACTCTCAGGATCATTCTTCAAAAGGCACGCCGTCACCAGAACATGCTGGCTCCGACGGATTGTAAGCACACGGTTTCAGGTACTATTTCACTCCCCTCCCGGGGTACTTTTCACCTTTCCCTCACGGTACTTGTCCGCTATCGGTCAATAGGTAGTATTTAGGCTTACGAGGTGGTCCTCGCAGATTCACACAGAATTTCACGGGTTCCGTGCTACTTGGGATACTTCTCGAGCGGAAATAACGTTTCGACTACGGGGTTCGCACCCTCTATGACTGGCCGTTCAAGACCATTCGTCTACACTATTTGCCTACTCGTGTAAATCGGCAGATTTACAGAGAAGTCCCACAACCCCAAACATGCAACGCCTGCCGGCTATCACACATGCTTGGTTTGGCCTCTTCCGCGTTCGCTCGCCACTACTAACGGAATCACTGTTGTTTTCTCTTCCTGTGGGTACTGAGATGTTTCACTTCCCCACGTTCCCTCTATCCCGCCTATACATTCAGCGGGAAGTAACCAGATCTAGTCTGGCTGGGTTTCCCCATTCGGAAATCCTCGGATCAAAGTTTGCTTATCAACTCCCCGAGGCTTATCGCAGATTGCTACGTCCTTCATCGGCTCCTATTGCCAAGGCATCCACCGTGTGCTCTTTGAAACTTGACACACAAAGATGATCTATCACGAATAAATTCGCAATAAATCGTTGACCTGGAATAAATCCAGGTCTAAAGATGCTCGCGTCCACTATGTAGTTCTCAAAGTACGGGCGGTTCCGAATTCGTAGGTTTCCCTGCTCAATCCGAACCTGACCATTATGAGTCAAAACTCGAAATGGCCCCTGGGTTATCGTTTCCGATCCCCAAGGACCCAACAGCGTGCAAATAATTATGTCGATCTCCTGAATTTCCAACCTTGCGGCGTACTTTCCGGGAGATGTCTGTCTTTATACAATGTGATGTTCCACCCATGAGCTGACCAGTTACAAAACATCTGCTTGTAAATGGCTCTCTATTTGAAGAACCTAGGTTCTTCGAGATGCTCCTTAGAAAGGAGGTGATCCAGCCGCACCTTCCGGTACGGCTACCTTGTTACGACTTAGTCCCAATCACCAATCCCACCTTCGACGGCTCCCTCCTTGCGGTTAGGCCACCGGCTTCGGGTGTTATCGACTTTCGTGACTTGACGGGCGGTGTGTACAAGGCCCGGGAACGTATTCACCGTAGCGTTGCTGATCTACGATTACTAGCGACTCCGACTTCATGAGGTCGAGTTGCAGACCTCAATCCGAACTGAGACCGGCTTTTTGGGATTCGCTCCACCTTACGGTATTGCAGCCCTCTGTACCGGCCATTGTAGCATGCGTGAAGCCCAAGACATAAGGGGCATGATGATTTGACGTCATCCCCACCTTCCTCCGAGTTGACCCCGGCAGTATCCCATGAGTTCCCACCATTACGTGCTGGCAACATAGGACGAGGGTTGCGCTCGTTGCGGGACTTAACCCAACATCTCACGACACGAGCTGACGACAACCATGCACCACCTGTATACAGACCTTGCGGGGAGCGTATTTCTACGCTTTTCCTGTATATGTCAAGCCTTGGTAAGGTTCTTCGCGTTGCATCGAATTAATCCGCATGCTCCGCCGCTTGTGCGGGCCCCCGTCAATTCCTTTGAGTTTTAGCCTTGCGGCCGTACTCCCCAGGCGGGGTGCTTAATGTGTTAACTTCGTCACGGACCACGTGGAATGTGGCCCACAGCTAGCACCCACCGTTTACGGCATGGACTACCAGGGTATCTAATCCTGTTTGCTCCCCATGCTTTCGCTCCTCAGCGTCAGTTACGGCCCAGAGATGTGCCTTCGCCATTGGTGTTCCTCCTGATATCTGCGCATTCCACCGCTACACCAGGAATTCCCATCTCCCCTACCGCACTCTAGCCTGCCCGTACCCACTGCAAGTTCGAGGTTGAGCCTCGAAATTTCACAGCAGACGTGACAAACCGCCTACGAGCTCTTTACGCCCAATAATTCCGGACAACGCTTGCACCCTACGTATTACCGCGGCTGCTGGCACGTAGTTAGCCGGTGCTTTTTCTGCAGGTACCGTCACTTTCGCTTCTTCCCTGCTAAAAGAGGTTTACAACCCGAAGGCCTTCGTCCCTCACGCGGCGTTGCTGCATCAGGCTTTCGCCCATTGTGCAATATTCCCCACTGCTGCCTCCCGTAGGAGTCTGGGCCGTGTCTCAGTCCCAGTGTGGCCGGTCACCCTCTCAGGCCGGCTACCCGTCGTCGCCTTGGTGAGCCATTACCTCACCAACTAGCTGATAGGTCGCGAGCTCATCCTTGACCGAAATTCTTTCTTCCCCAGTGGATGCCCACCGAGGAAAGTATCCGGTATTAGCTACAGTTTCCCGCAGTTATCCCAGAGTCAAGGGCAGATTGCTCACGTGTTACTCACCCGTTCGCCACTAATCCACCGGAGCAAGCTCCAGCTTCATCGTTCGACTTGCATGTGTTAAGCACGCCGCCAGCGTTCGTCCTGAGCCAGGATCAAACTCTCCGTAAAAATCAATTTCGCTGATAAATCAGCAAAGCTTTTACGAACGCCTCGGCAAGCCGAGACGAACAATTTGATTTGGCTTTCGAACTGTCTACTGACAATTCTGTTTTATATCTTTATCCAAAAGGAATCTCTGCCAGAACCGAAGTTCTAGCCGAGGTTTTTGGCATCGACATTGTGCACGCTGTTGAGTTCTCAAAGATCGGATGCTTCTGTGATTTCCCTTCCGGGTCATACGCAGAGCAACTTCTCAAGTCTACCGATTTTGGGGCCGCTGTCAACTCCTGGTTACCCAGTTTTTTTCAGCAGTTTCCCTAGTTGGAGGACCTAAATCCTAGACACTAAAACACCTGGCCACAAGGGCCAATTTTTAGAACTTGGAAGTGTTGCACTTGAGCCGGCGATCTCAGCGGATCTTGCCAAACTTTGGACAACTCGGTAGAGCTTAGTCACGATTTGGTAACCGTGTCAAATCGAATTTATTACGGCGTGTCTGAGGTGAAGAAAAGGCCCGCCATTGACTTCTTTCCACGCGCCAAAACAGCTACATTTCCCGGCAAGAACCCCGAAACTACGGCGTTCTCGTCCGTTACCTTCTCTTTGTTCACACTTACCGAGCCCTGAGCAATCGCACGACGAGCCGCGCCATTGGATTCCACCAATCCTGTCTCAACCAGAGCCGTCACAACGCTGATGCCCGCACTGCACTTAATGTGTGGCAGTTCCCCCAGTGCCATGGCAAGGGTTTTGGCTTCCAGTGAAGCCAGGTCCCCGACTCCAAAAAGAGCTTGGGCGGCAGCTTCTGCAGCCAATGCTTCTTGTTTGGAATGAACAAGCTCTGTGACCTCGAGAGCCAGGCGCTTTTGGGCCTCGCGCTTGAAGGGTTCGGCCGCGACCTTGTCCGCATACTCCTGTATTTCGGCCCGCGTCAGAAACGTGAACACCTTCAGCCGGTCAATCACGTCGGCGTCATCGGTATTTAGCCAAAACTGATACATCGTATAGGCGCTGGTGAGCTCGGCGTCTAGCCAGATGGCATTTCCCTCGCTCTTTCCAAACTTCTTTCCATCCGAGTTTGTAATCAAAGGGGTTGCAATCAGATGAACACTCTTGCCCTCGACCTTGTGAACCAGGTCCGCCCCGGAGGTTAGGTTGCCCCACTGATCGCTGCCGCCGGTTTCTAGGACACAGCCGTAGCGCCTGAAGAGCTCCAGGAAGTCCAGTCCCTGCATGATCTGGTAGCTGAACTCGGTGTAGCTAATGCCGCTGTCTGAATTGAGCCTCGCGCTAACAGCATCCTTGGAGAGCATCTTGCCCACTCGGTAGTGTTTTCCGATTTCCCTGAGGAAGTCGATTGCGCTGTATTGACTGGTCCAATCCAGGTTGTTGACCATCTGGGCCTTGTTTTCGCCCTCAAAATCCAAGAACCTTCGATTTTGGTCAGCAAGCTTTTCAACCCAACTGGCCACTGTCTCGCGGTCATTCAAGGTCCGCTCAGCCGTTGGCTTGGGGTCCCCTACTAATCCGGTGGCTCCACCAACCAAAGCCAGTGGGTGGTGCCCTGCCAGCTGCAGACGACGCATTGTCAACAGCTGCACCAGGTTTCCCAGGTGCAGGCTAGGTGCGGTCGGGTCAAATCCGCAATAAAAGGTGATTGGGCTGGCCAGTGCTTGACGAAGGGCATCTTTGTCGGTTGAGAGAGCGACCAGGCCGCGCCACTCAAGCTCATCCAGAATATGCTGAAAGCTTTGGTCGTTGGCCTGAGCACTCATGGTTTCTTTGGTTGCCATTACACACTTCCGTGGGGAACAAGTTTGCGCAGAGAAACCAACTGGTTAATCACCTGCTTGGATGAGGTGCCGCCGGTGCCATTTCTGGACTCGATTGCACTTGAAACACTCAACACTTTTTTTATCTCGGCAGTCAGGTGCTTGGAAATCGACTGCAGCTGTTCCTCCGGAACCTGATCTAGCTCTAATCCATGCTCCTCGCAGTGCTTTACGAGCTGGCCCGTGATCTCGTGGGCGTCTCTGAATGGAACCCCCTGCTTGACCAGCCACTCCGCAACATCGGTCGCTAACGAGAAGCCCTTCGGGGCAAGCGCTTCAAGGCGCTCCTTGTCAAAGGTCAATGTTGCAACCATGCCAGTGAAGGCAGGTAGAACCAGCATTAGTGAGTCAAAGGAATCGAACATCGGCTCCTTGTCCTCTTGCAGGTCCCGGTTATAGCTCAGCGGAAGGGCCTTGAGGGTGGCCATCAGACCGGTGAGGTTTCCGAGCATTCGACCTGACTTACCGCGAGCCAGTTCTGCAATATCAGGATTCTTCTTCTGGGGCATGATCGATGAGCCCGTAGAGAAGTCATCCGCCAGAGCGGCATAGCCGAACTCATAGGACACCCACGCAATGATCTCCTCGCTGAAACGTGAGATGTCGATAGCGATCATGCTCATCACAAACAAGAACTCGGCGACCAGGTCCCTGGAACTGGTTGCATCCATGCTGTTTTCACTAACGCTATTCAGCCCGAGTTCCTTTGCCACGAGATCGGGGTCAAGATTCAAGGTGTTACCAGCCAGCGCTCCTGCTCCGTAGGCAGAAACCTTGGCTCGCTTGCGCCAATCCTCTAACCGCTGCAGGTTTCTAACCTGAGGCCAGGCGTGGGCAAGCAGGTGATGCGAAAGCAGCACCGGCTGTGCATGCTGGAAGTGAGTCCGACCCGGCATAGCTACACCCATATGGTTTTCGGCCTGGGAGCAAATGGCATCCAAGTAACTAAGCAACTGGGCTTCGATTGCCTCAGATGCATCGAGCATGAAATTTCTAACCAGGGTGGCAATCTGATCGTTGCGAGAGCGCCCAGCCCGAACCTTGCCAGCGGTTGCAGCGCCAGCAATTTCAATCAAACCGCGCTCCAGTGCAGCGTGAACGTCTTCTTCGTCTGGCTTTGGCTTGAACGCTCCGCTTTCAACGCGCTTGGTTAGCTCGGTCATGGCCTTTTGCAAAACCTTGAGCTCGTCGGCCGTTAGGTAGCCCGCGCTCTTGAGGGCAAGCAGGTGAGCAGAGGTTCCCCGGAGGTCATAGCTAGCCAGTCTCCAGTCAAAGTGAGTCGACTTTGACAGAGCCGCCAAAGCATCACTCGGGCCATCGGCAAATCTGCCACCCCAAAGTGAGTCGTTACTCTGTGCCATTTATTCCTACTTCTCTAGTTGCTGCAAGTTTAGTTTTGTTCATGAAGCCAAGCCATGAGTGACTTCTGGGCATGAAGTCGATTTTCCGCTTCCTGCCAAACTGCCGACTGCGGACCATCGATCACATCAGCTGCCACCTCAAACCCGCGGTAGGCAGGTAGGCAATGCAGGAAGATGGCGTTGGGGTTTGCCGCGCTCATCAAATCTGTATCGACGGTGTAACCAGCAAAATCCTGTTTACGCTTTTTTGCTTCAGTCTCCATGCCCATCGAAATCCAGGTGTCAGTCACAACAACATCTGCACCGGCCACCGCAAGCTTTGGGTCCGAGTGCTGCTCAACAACAGCTCCAAATTCTTTGGCAATGCTAGTTGCCAAGGCTGCCACCTCTTGATCTGCCTGGTAACCGCTTGGCGCTGCAATCGAGACGCTCATCCCTGCCATTGCGCAGGCAACCAGGTAGCTATTGCCCATGTTGTTGGCAGAATCACCGATGTAAGCAATCTTTAGCCCCTCGGTCTTGCCGAAATTTTCCTTGATGGTCACAAGGTCTGCCAATAGCTGACACGGGTGCCAACTGTCGCTCAGCGCATTGATAACCGGAACCGATGAGTTGGCGGCCATCTCCTCAAGTCCGGACTGTGCGTAGGTGCGCCAAACGATCTGAGCAACTTGTCGCTCGAGCACCTTCGCGGTGTCCGAAACCGATTCCTTTTTTCCAAGCTGTGATACACCGGAGTCAATAACTAGAGGCACTCCCCCGAGGTCTGCAATGCCAACCGCAAAAGACACCCTGGTCCTGGTGGATGTTTTGTCAAAAATCACGGCTACGGTTTGAGGCCCCGCGAAGGGTTTTGCTTGGAAGCGGTTTGCCTTCATCGCAATTGCGCGATCAATAATTTGAGCCTGCTCAGCAGGTGTGATGTCGTTGTCTTTCAAAAAGTGCCTGGTCATGATGCTCCTAACTGGTCACCTGGGTGCCGACACCGGCTTCGGTGAAGATTTCTAGCAAAATGCTGTGGGGTTCGCGGCCATCGATGATGTGAGCTTTTGGCACGCCACCCTGAACCGCCCTCAGGCAGGCCTGCATCTTGGGAATCATTCCAGATTCCAGTTTTGGAATAAGTTCCGACAGCTCGCTAACAGATATCTCGGACAGCAGCGAATCTCGCTCCGGCCAGTTGGCGTAGAGCCCTGGAACGTCTGTCAGCACCATCAGCTTCTCGGCCCCTAGCGCAATGGCCAGGGAGGAGGAGGCAAGGTCCGCATTGACGTTTAGCAACTGGCCTGATGTGGATGGTGCAACCGAAGAAATCACCGGAACCATGCCGGCATCCAGCGCCTTCAGAACTGCCCTCGGATTAACGGTGGTCACCTCGCCAACCAAGCCCAGGTCAACATCACCCTCTGGGGTTTTCCCCATTACCTTGGCGGCCCGGAACAGCGAATCATCTTCGCCTGAAAGAACTATGGTTTTGGCTCCTGAAGCTTGGATTTGCTCTGCTAGCGATTTCGAAATCTGTTCACGGAGAACCTCTTTTACGACGTCGATTGTCTGTTCGTCGGTAAAGCGCATACCTGCACGGAACTCGCTTTCGATGCCGAGTTCGGCAAGACGCGCCGTTATTTGTGGCCCACCACCATGGACCACGACCGGCTTGATTCCAACAAACCTGAGGTAGGCCATGTCCTGAGCAAAAGCCAACTGGAGCTGTTCATCCACCATGGCGTTACCGCCAAATTTGACCACAACAATTTTGCCGTGAAATTCGCGCAGCCAATCCAGAGACTCAATGAGAGTCTCTGCCTTGATCCTTGCAAGGGCCTGGTCGTTGCTGGCTGGAATCATTAGCTTGAATATGCGCTGTTCTCTTCGACGTACTCGTGGGTTAGATCATTTGTCACCACGGTAGCGGTTGCACTGCCAACATTCAGGTCAATAACGATATCGACCTTGCGTTGAGACAGATCAACCTTGGACCTGTCCTCTGCCGGTTCACCATTTGCTGAAACCAGCACCCCATTGATTGTGACATCAATGCCGTAGGGGTCAAAGGTTGCGCTGGTTGTTCCAACCGCAGCCAAGATCCTTCCCCAGTTTGGGTCGTTGCCATAGATTGCAGCCTTGAACAAATTGTTGCGGGCAACACTTCTGGAAACTTCAACAGCCTCGTCTTCAGAGGACGCACCGCTGGTGGTGATGTGAATGTTGTGACTTGCTCCCTCGGCGTCATCCAGCAGCTTCAACGCAAGCTCTTTACAGATCTCGGTTAGCAGGGCCTGAAATTCAGATTCCTCTGGCTCAACGCCACTTGCTCCAGATGCCATAAGCGTGACTTGGTCATTTGTCGACATGCAGCCATCGGAATCCAGTCGATCGAAGCTAACTCTGGTTGCAGCCCGGAGTGCTCTGTCGAGGGCGGCTGACTCGACTATGGCGTCGGTGGTGATTACAACAAGCATGGTTGCCAAGCCAGGGGCGAGCATTCCGGCCCCCTTAGCAATTCCGCCAATTGACCAGCCAGAATTGGAGTGTCGTTCGGATAGCTTGGGAACGCTATCGGTTGTCATGATTGCTCGGGCAATACTCTCACCGGAGTCAACGCCAAGCGCTGCATGGGCAGCAGTCGCTCCGGCTAGAAGTTTGTCTCTATCGAGCTGCTCACCAATCAGGCCCGTTGAGCAAACCAGCACATCAGAGGCTGAGTCTCTAAGTAGCTCCGCCACTTTCTCAGCGGTTGCGTGAGTGGTCTGAAAACCCTGGGATCCGGTGTAGCAATTAGCTCCACCCGAATTGAGAATGATTGCCCTAGCGGTGCCATCAGCAATGACTTGTTTCGACCAAATAATGGGGTTGGCAAGACACCTGTTTGTTGTGAAAACAGCGGCGGCAGCAATCTCTGGTCCCCGGTTCACGATCAATGCCAGATCAAGTCCCCCAGATGCCTTTAGGCCAGAGCTCACCCCGGCGCCAACAAAACCCTTGGCCGCAAGCACACTCACGGTGCGACACCAATGGCGGTTAGGCCAATTTCTTCTGTCAAACCAAGCGCAATGTTCAGCGCTTGAATGGCAGTGCCAGCTGTTCCCTTGACCAGGTTGTCGATCGCGCTGACAACAACAACTCTCCCGGCGTGCTCATCAAAAGCCAGCGAAATTTGCGCATTATTCGAACCCAACACACTTGCCGTTCTGGGCAGTTGACCTTCTGGCAGAACCTGGACAAAAACCTCATCACCATAGGCCGCCTGATAGACGTCCCTCAGCCTCTCAAGCGAGAACAGCGAACTCGGTTTGGCGGTATTGACGGCAAGAATCCCGCGGGACATTGGAACCAAGACCGGTGTCATCGCAATAGTTGCGGACTTCCCTGAGGCAAGCCTCAGGTTCTGCTCGATCTCGGGAGTGTGACGGTGAGTTCCACCAACACCATAAGCCCTGGCTGAACCGAGTACTTCTGACGCAAGTAGGTCTGGGCTGCTTGCCTTGCCAGCCCCTGATGTGCCAACGGAAAGGACCGATACTAAGTCGGCTCCCTCAATCAGCCCAGCTTGAAGTGCAGGGGCTAGTGCAAGTGTCACGGCCATAACGTTGCAGCCGGGAATCGCGATTCGCTTGGCCTGCCTGAGCTGGTCACGCTGCTTGCCCCCTGAGGCAAGAGTTAGTTCCGGCAAACCATATGGCCAAGAACCAGCGTGGGTTGTCTGATAGTACTTCTCCCAGTTCGCTGAGTCTTCAAGTCGGAAATCTGCTCCACAGTCAATGATCATGACGTGGGCTGGAAGCTGCTGAGCTATCTCTGCGCTCTTAGTGTGAGGCAAAGCCAAGAAGACAACTTCGTGGCCGACGAGATTCTCGGCAGTGGTCTCAACGATGACCCGATCAGCAAATTCAGGCACGTGCGGCTGGAGCGTGGCGAGAGTTTCGCCCACATTGCTGTGACCCGTGACAGCACCTAAATCCAACATTGGGTGCCCAGCAATCAGGCGCAGCAGCTCCCCGCCGACGTAACCGCTGGCGCCTGCAACTGCAACCTGAATAGTCATTTAGCCCCTTAGCACCCCACCGTGTTTTTCAGCAGCAAGCGCCACTGCCTTGTCCCTGGCAGCACTTGCCTCCTGCTGAGTCAAAGTTCTGTCATCAGCCCTAAATAGCAGCGCAAAAGTTAGCGACTTGGTGCCCTCTGCTAGCCCAGCACCCCTGTAGTCATCAACCAGCCTGATCTCTTCCAGTAGCTCTCCCGCGCCAGCAATGATTGTGGTCATCAGCTCGGAGGCAGCGACACTGGTGGCGACCACCATCGATAGATCCTGAGTGGCGGCCGGCATTACATCAACAGATTTTGCGGTCACTATTTCAGGTGACAGAGCATAGAGCGCATCCAGGTTCAGCTCGAAGATTCCGACCTGTCTCGGAAGGTGATTTTCGCTGGCTAGATCTGGATGGAGTTCACCAACCAGGCCGACAGCCTGTCCCTGCACTAGGACCCTGGCAGCGCGACCAGGGTGCAGACCTGGCAGCTTGGCCTGCTCTAGCTCAAAACCAAGCGCTGCCTGCTGGAGCAGGATCTCAACGGCTCCAAGAGCCTGCGGATAACCAGCTGTGATCGCTGACTGTCCCGGGCCCTGCTTCACCCAGTTTCCGGTAAATAGACCCGAGATAAACCTAGGTTGATTTGGTATGGAACTCTTTAGCGCTGCGAGCTCCTGATCCGAGGGCCTCTGGTTGCCAATAGGCAGCTGCAACACAGGCGAACCTGCTGCTGCCAAAAAGACTGACCCCTCCTCAACCAGTGCCAGATCAACCATGCCTCGTGAAATGTTTCGTGCTGCAGCCAGCACCAGTCCTGGAACCAAGGAAGTTCTTAGCTGTCCAAACTCAGACTGAATCGGATTCTCGAGCTCTACCGCTTCAACCTCGCCCATCCAAGCGTTTTGCTCCTTGGAGACAAATGGGTAGTTCAACACCTCAATTAGGCCCGCTCCAGTCAGCGCTGACAGCGAGCGTCTTCTTAGCCGCTGCCTCCTAGTGAGACCTCTTCCTGGAGGCGCAACTGGCAACCGGGTCGGAATCTTGTCGTACCCAACAAGTCTTGCAACCTCTTCAACCAGGTCGGTCTTGTGCGTGATGTCTGGCCTCCAGCTAGGTGCGGTCACCGACAAGGTCGACCCAGAAACGCTCACCGTACAGCCGATTTGCTCAAGACTGGAAACCACCTGGTCAAGACTGTAATCAACGCCTACTAGCTGCGACGGGTAAGAGGCGTCCATGGAGAGTTCTGGTCGCTGGGATTGTTCCGAGAAGTCTGCCCCTACCCCGCTAAGTTTTCCACCAGCAAGCTCAACCAAAAGTGCTGCGGCCCTGGAGGCTGCAATGTTTGGAATGGCAGAGTCAACCCCGCGCTCAAATCGCTTTGAAGCCTCCGATGGGAGCTTGTGCCTTCGGGCGCTCCTGGCAATCGAAATTGGATCAAAGATCGCTGCTTCGATCAGAACCTCGCGGGTTGAATCGCTGACCTCGGTCCGAGCGCCACCCATGACCCCAGCAATGCCAATCGGCCCCTGGTCATCGCAAATCAAAAGGTCTTCCGGGCTGAGGGTGCGGCTCTTGTCGTCAAGATTCACAATCTCCTCGCCAGACTTTGCGCGCCGAACGCTAATGCCGCCGTCTAGTTTTGCAGCGTCATAGGCGTGCAATGGCTGACCCAGTTCAAGCATTACGTAGTTGGTGATGTCAACCGCAATCGAAATCGATCTCATGCCAGCAAGCTTTAGCCTTGCGGCCATCCAATCTGGCACAGTCGCTGTGGGGTCAATATCCTTGACACCAACCAGAGCAAACTTTGAGCAACCGGGCACTCCGTGGATTGGTGCCCCATCGGTCACCGAGAGCTGAAAGCCGGAACCCGAGGCCACCTCGACACTTGCTGCAGGGTCAGAAAATTTCACGCCAGCTGCGTGCGAATACTCTCTAGCCACTCCCCTGATTGACAGGCAATAGCCACGATCTGGTGTGACGTTTACTTCAGCGGCGGAGTCGTCAAGGCCAAGCAAACTGATGGCATCAGTGCCAATCGCTGGATCAAGGCCTATGGTCGACAAAACCAGAATGCCGTCATGGTCATCACCCAGGCCGAGCTCTCTGGCTGAAGCGATCATGCCGTCAGAAACATGCCCGTAGGTTTTTCTTGCGGCAATTTCAAAACCACCCGGCAACACAGCTCCTGGCAATGTCACTACGACTTTGTCGCCAACAGCAAAGTTTGATGCACCACAGACAACGCCTCGGACCTGCTGTTCGCCTGATTCTGCAACCCGAACCTGGCACCAGCGGATGGTCTTGCCGTTATTCTGCTGTTCCGGTTCGAATTCCAGCACCTCACCGACAACAACCGGCCCGGAGATGTCTCCGCCGTGAGCACCTTCTTCTTCAAGCCCAACTTTGACAAGTTCGGCCATGACATCATGTGCGGTCGCGCCTGGTGCCAAGGGAACCATTTCTCCCAGCCACTTCAGTGGAATTCTCATCTAGATCACCGAACCAAACTGAGCGCTAAAACGCACATCGGCCTCAACCATGTCGTGCATGTCGAGGACACCGTTTCTAAACATAAGAGTTCGCTCAATACCCATTCCGAATGCAAAACCGGAATACACCTCGGGGTCAATGCCAGCAGCTAGCAGCACGTTTGGATTCACCATGCCGCAACCACCCCACTCAACCCATCTGGGGCCACCTTTGGCATCCGGATGCCAAACATCAAGCTCGGCCGACGGCTCGGTGAACGGGAAGAAGCTTGGACGAAGCCTGATCTTGGCCTCCTGGCCAAACATCACTCGTGCGAAGTGCTCCAGGGTGCCGCGCAAATCTGCCATGGTCAAACCCTTGTCAATAGCAAGGCCCTCGACCTGATGGAAAACCGGAGTGTGCGTGGCATCAAGCTCGTCGGTTCTGAACACCCTTCCAGGGCACAGCACGTAGACCGGCAGCTCTCGCTCCAGCATCGACCTGACCTGAACCGGCGAGGTGTGAGTTCTAAGCAGAAGGTGGTTCTCAACTGGCTTCACAAAAAAAGTGTCCTGCATCGCCCTGGCCGGGTGATCAGGATGAAAGTTCAGAGCATCAAAGTTAAACCACTCGTTTTCAAGCTCTGGCCCGTCGGCAATCTCCCAGCCCATGCCCACAAATACGTCGCCAATTTGGTCCATAAGTAATGAAAGTGGGTGCCTAGCTCCAAGCCCAAGGTATTTCGGAGCAGCGCTCAGGTCCACTGCTTCAGCGGCAAGAGCCTGATTGCGCTCTAGCGCCTCCAGCTCAGCCTCTTTCTCAGCAAAAGCTGCGCTCAGCTGCGCCCTAGCGCCTCCGACCAACTTGCCGGCCTCGGCCTTCTGTTCGTTGGGGACGCTCTTGATAAGCCCGTTGAGCTGACTCAATGCGGAGTTCTCGCCTATGATTTGGGCCTTTTGGCCTCTAAGTGAAGCCGCATCAGTGATCTCACTCAGCGCGGCTAGCGACTCCTGCAGCGCGGAAGCTACGGACTCCGGGGTTAATTTGTCTGACACCGGCACAAGTTTAGTGACTAGATTGCTGAGCGACGGCAGTGAAATACAGGCAAACCGAAGCTGCGGTTGCCAGATTTAGAGACTCGGCCGACCCATAGATCGGCAACGACACCGAATCGTCTGCCAATAAAGCCACCTGACCAGAGACGCCATGTGCTTCATTGCCAAATATCCAGGCTGTTGGCTTAGCAAGTATCGCTTTGTCAAGTTCTGCAATTGATCTTCCGCTGGCAGCAGTTGAAAACACCTGCAAGCCGGCCTCTTTCAGCATCGAGATGGCTTCACCAAGGTCTTGATCGAGCACGATTGGGATGTTCAAGATACTGCCCGCAGTGGATCTAGCAACTTTCTGGTTGTAGATGTCCACCGAATCAGCGCTCAGAATGATTCCGTCTGCCCCGGCAGCATCTGCTGCGCGAATGATGGTCCCGATGTTTCCCGGGTCCCGGCCCTGGTCAATAATCGCAACCAGCTTTGGCTTCAAGCGCAGCAGTTCATCCATGGGAACGTCGACATGATGAACCACTGAAACAATCCCCTGCGGGGTTTTGGTGTCAGCAATTCTGGCCATAACCTGGTCAGAGACTTCGACCTGAACGGAAGCTGGAAACAGCCGGAGCAAATCGGCATACCGCTCTTGCCCAGCTGCAGTGACGAATATCTCTTCGACCAGGTCTTTCGACCTACCAAGCTCTTTGAGTCCCTGGGGTCCCTCAAGCAAAAAGAGCCCGGTTTCATACCGGGCGTCTTTTTGACTTAGTCGAGTAATCCCCTTGACCCTATTGGATCTGGGATCATCAAGCATTAGCTTGCCTTTGGAGCGTTCACGTCCTTAGGCAATGCGGCCTTCGCAGATGCAACCAATGTTGCAAACGACTTAGGGTCGTGGATTGCCATGTCGGACAAGATTCGACGGTCAACCTCGATACCAGCAAGGCTCAAGCCCTGGATAAAGCGGTTGTAGGTCATTCCATTGAGGCGAGCTGCAGCGTTGATTCGCTGGATCCACAGCCTACGGAAATTACCCTTGTTCTTACGACGGTCGTTGTATGCGTAGACCAGCGAGTGCAGGATCTGCTGCTTTGCCTGACGGTAAAGACGTGATCGCTGTCCGCGGTAACCATGAGCACGCTCAAGGGCAACTCTGCGCTTTTTGTGCGAGTTGACGGCGTTTTTTACTCTTGCCATTTTCTTACTCCTTCTTAGCTAAACCTATCGGCCCAGCTGCCTCTTAAGCTTCTTGAAATCTGCAGGGGAAACCACCTGGTCCGCGTTCAAGCGACGCTTGCGCCTGGAGGACATGTGCTCCTGGTTGTGTCGCATGTTGATTTGCTGCTTCATCAGCTTGCCGCTGCCAGTAAAGCGGAAACGCTTTTTGGCGCCCGAGTGGGTCTTCATCTTCGGCATGAGCTCTCCTTTTAGTTCTCTTCAACCACAGCAGGCTTCTGCTGTGCCTTTTTGGCATCGGCGCGTGCCTCTGCCTTGTTCTTCAATGGTCCAATGACCATCACCATTGAGCGGCCATCAATAGATGGGTTCGACTCAACGGCTCCAAATTCAGTAACTTGCTCTGCGAGCTTTTGAAGCAACTTCACACCCATTTCTGGGCGGGACTGTTCGCGACCACGGAAAACCACCATGACCTTGACCTTGTCGCCAGCCTTCAGGAACTTACGAACCTGTGAGGCCTTTGTTTCATAGTCGTGGGCATCGATCTTCAAACCAAATCGCACAGTCTTCAAGATTGTGTTGACCTGGTTCTTTCTGGCTTCACGAACTTTTTGGGCAGCTTCGTATTTAAACTTCCCGTAGTCCATGATCTTGCAAACAGGTGGGTTCGATCCTGGTGAAACCTCAACTAGGTCAAGGTCCGCCTCACGAGCCAACTTGAGTGCTTGATCAATATCAACTACGCCAACTTGCTCTCCGGCTGAACCCACAAGTCGAACCTGTGCCACCCGAATACGCTCATTAATGCGAGGATCGCTGATAATTGCTCCTTAGTTACCGTTTTTGGCCACGCATAGCGTGCAGAAACAAAACAACTCTCTTACCCGGCAGCCTATTTAGAAGGCGGCTGACAGGTGGGATCGTGATCCACTTCCACTGAGCATTAGCCCAGAGCCTCAGGTAGCCTAGCAGAGCATTAATGAATTGAGAAGAGGAAACTTGCAAGAAGATCTAGCTCGCGACATCGCCGAGGTGCCAGCGGTTGAAGTGATCAACACGACCGCCGTCCACCTTATGAGCGCTGCAGCTGTCCAATGTGGTCTATCTGAAGATGCCCCTGCGGACTTGGACGAAGCCAGAAAGCTAATTAACGCTCTGGCTGGGCTTGTTTCAGCGGCGGCTCCTGAGATAGGTGACCACCACGCGCGGCCACTTCGTGACGGACTACGCTCGCTGCAACTTGCGTTCCGAGAGGCCTCCTCGATCAAGGATGCCCCAGGTCAGGGACCTGGCGAGAAGTACACAGGACCGGTTAGCTAGCTGAAACCAGCTTTAGGCCAAACGAATCAACCTTCTTCGCAAATGCACTTTGCTGCAGTTTGGAAATGAAAACCTCGAGCACCCCTGAAAGTTCCTGCTGGCTCAAGCCCTCGATCAGTGCGATTTCTATTCGGACCTCATCGCTAGTAAGCCTCGCCTCTGGGTCTGAATCAACTGCGAGCGCCGAAATAATCTGTGGGGTGCCACTGACCGCAAACTCGAGGGCCTGCCTAATGTCGGCGTCTGTGGCGACATCAGTGAGGTTAAGTCCTTGCGCTAGGGCCGCTATTTGAGTTCTTCGAACGACCCTGGAATCCGTCATCGGATTAACTACTACGCGTTCATGCCCCTCACTGGCAGCTGCCAAGCAAAGCTTCTCAACTGAAACCGGCACTGGTCTTGATTCTGGATTCCATTCAGACATCGCCGCCACCGAAGTGAAGGCTGGAATTGCTGTTTTGCCATCTGGGGTGGACACGGCAACGATGGCTAGGTCAGCACTCTTGTCAACCAACTGACCGTGAGGTCCGATCTCACTCTCACCCAATTCGGCAACCAATGGAATCAGCAGCCTTTGATTTCTGAGTGATTCCAGAAAACGCATTTTGTCGAAGGGCTCAGCAATAAGCGCCTCGGCAATTTGCCGGGGAGATAGCCCGTCGTCCCCCGTCCATGGATTCTCGTCAAATTTCCGGCCCTCCCACGGAACGCCGGCTGAATCCTGTCGCGGGTCTTTGCTCACTAGCCGTTGGCGATCTCTAGTGCTTCGGTCAGGGTGAACCTGCCCGCGTAGAGGGATTTACCCAGAATTGCACCTTCAAGACCCAGCGGAACCAACTCAACTAGGTCTCTAATGTCCTGAAGGGTTGAGATTCCTCCGGATGCAACGACAGGTTTATCGGTGTGCTCCATTACCATTTTCAACAGCTCCAGGTTCGGGCCACGAAGCGTTCCGTCCTTAGTCACGTCGGTGACCACATACCTAGCGCAACCAGCTTCCTCTAGCCTTGCCAGCACGTCCAGCAGCTCGCCCCCTTCTTTAGTCCAGCCTCGGGCGGCCAGCGTGGTTCCCCGAACATCAAGCCCAACGGCAATTTTGTCTCCGAAGCGATCGATTACGCCTGCGGTCCATTCTGGGTCTTCAAGTGCAGCGGTGCCAAGATTAACCCTGGACGCGCCCAATGCCAGCGCAGCTTCTAAGGATGCGTCATCCCGGATCCCGCCTGATAGCTCGATTTTTACCGCACCAGAGTTACTGACCACCTCAGCGATTACAGCTCTGTTTTCACCGCGACCAAAGGCCGCATCCAAATCAACCAGGTGGATCCACTCAGCCCCCTGCGAAATCCAATCCTGGGCAGCCTGCAGCGGGTGACCGAAGTCTTCCTCGCTCCCGGCTTCGCCCTGAGTCAGGCGAACCGCCTTCCCTGCGGCAACATCAACTGCGGGCAATAGTTCAAGCTTCAATGTGATTCTCCTATAGTGATTTGAGCCAGTTGGAAAGCAGCTTCAGTCCTGCCTGTCCAGATTTCTCAGGATGGAACTGGGTGGTTGACAGTGGTCCATTTTCGACTGCTGCCAGAAAATCTTCCCCGTGGTGGGCAAAAGTTAGGGTCGGCGGCACAAATGGCGGCATGACATCCAACTCGAACTTCGTCGCCGCATAGGTGTGGACAAAATAGAATCGCTCATCCTCAATGCCCTCAAACAAGACGCTGCCTGCTCCTGGCTGAACAGAAGTCCAGCCCATGTGGGGCAGGGTTTCGGCATTGAGCTGCCGGACCACGCCTGGCCATTGACCCAAGCCTTGGGTCTGTGTGCCATGCTCAAGTCCAGTTTCAAACATCACCTGCATGCCAACACAAATACCCAGCACTGGCCTTGATGCAGTGAGGCGTTTGTCAATTAGCCGGTCTGATCCGGATGCCATTAGCTTTTCCATGACGGTGGCAAAGGCCCCGACTCCCGGCACAAGTGCGCCGTCCGCTTCAAGAATTTTGCGCGAGTCAGAAGTCAGCTCAACGTTTGCACCAACAGCTGCTAGAGCCTGGCAGGCTGAATGTACGTTTCCACTTCCATAGTCAAGGACGGCAACCGTCTTTGTCACAGGCTGCCCTTAGTCGAAGGAACTCCTTCGACGCGAGGGTCTAAAGCAACCGCAAGGCGCAGCGCCCTAGCAAAGGCCTTGAACTCAGCTTCGGCTATGTGGTGGGCATCACGTCCCGCCAACAGCTCCACGTGCATGGTGATTCCTGCATTGTGGGCAATTGATTCGAAAACGTGACGAACAAGTGACCCGGTGAAGTGTCCACCGATCAAGTGGTACTCAAATCCAGCCGGCTCACCGGAGTGGACCAAAAAGGGTCTACCTGAAACGTCAACCACGGCTCGGGCCAAAGCCTCGTCCAATGGGACGGTCGCGTCGCCGTAGCGAGCAATTCCACTCTTGTCTCCCAGTGCTTGGGCAATCGCCTGGCCGAGAACGATTGCAACATCCTCGACACTGTGGTGGGCATCAATTTCAACATCGCCAGTTGCCTGAACCTTCAGGTCAATAAGTGAGTGCTTCGAGAAAGCGGTGAGCATGTGGTCATAAAAAGGAACGCCGGTTGAGATATCGTTCTTGCCCGAACCATCAAGGTTGATTTCTAGCTCAACCGAAGACTCGCTGGTCTTCCTTGCAATTTTTGCGGTCCTTGTCACGTTTTATCCTCTGCTCGTGTGAGACCTAGTTTAGTCAAGCAAAATTGCCAGCTCGCCCAGGAGCTTGGTGGTCTCAGCTTCGGTCCCAGCAGTAATTCTCAAGCAACCAGGGATTGAAACCTCGCGCACGATGATTTCTTTGGCCAGAAGTGATTCAAATACGGCCTTGGGATCCTCGAATCCTTCTACAAGCACGAAGTTGGACTGAGACGGGTAAGCGCGCAGCCCCAGCTTCCCAACTCCCGCACTAATTCGATTTCGCTGACTAATGATCTGAGGAATGCTGGCAAGGAGCTCCTCCCCCGAATCCAAAGCTGCTAGTGCAGCAACCTGAGTCAGAGCAGACAGGTGATACGGAAGACGCACGATTCGCATCGCATCCACCACGGCAGGATCAGCGGCCATATATCCAACCCTGGCCCCGGCAAAAGCAAAAGCCTTGCTCATCGTGCGGCTAACCACCAAACGCGGGCGCGCAGCCAGCAAGCTGATGGCGCTGGGTCCAGTGGAAAACTCCTGGTAGGCCTCATCTACCAGCACCATGCCTTCAAAGGCCTGGTAGGCAGCATCAATCACATCCAAGTCAATCGGAGTGCCAGTGGGATTGTTTGGGCTGCAAAGAATCACAATGTCGGGCTTCTCTAACCCGATAACCTCAGCCACATAATCTGCCGACAGGCTGAAGTCCTGCTGCCTAGGGAGTTCCTTGTATTCAGTCGATGTCGTTCGAGCAATGTTCGGATACATCGAATAGGTAGGGCCGAAACTGATGGCCTTGCGACTAGGGCCCCCAAACGCCTGAAAAAACTGCTGCAACACTTCGTTTGATCCGTTGGCCGCCCAAATCTGTTCCGCAGTTAGGTCATGACCCAAAAAATTAGCGAACGCTTCGCGCAGCTCCAGAAACTCTCTGTCTGGGTAGCGATTTAGCCCAATCGCAGCGTGGGCGGTCTTTTCTACAATTTTGAGCGCTACCGACTCGGGGATGACATGGGTGTTCTCGTTCACATTGAGTTTTATCGACACATCAATCTGAGGTGCGCCATAGGGAACCTGTCCGACGAGGTCGGGGCGGATTGGCAGATCTTCGAGGTTGGTCACCTGTAAAGATTAGCCAAATTATTTACGGAAGAGCGATTTGCTGGCCGGGAGTCAACTCAATTGACTCAAGGGCATTTAGTTGAACCACCCTGGCGATCCAGTCACGAGGATCCTGATCCTGACCATGTTCGCCTGCCAGGTCCCAAAGTGAATCGCCAGGCTGAACTGTCACGAACTCAAGCGCTCCGCCTGGCTCATTGCCCGCAAGCGAACCGGTGATTCCCAGCAAGCTCATGGAGAAGCCGAGGGTAAGAATAGATAGGGCACGCACCAACCGGCGTGGGTTGGTGAGACTGTACTTTCCAATGGTAAGCATGTTGTCGATCCCTTCTGCCCGAATACTTGTTTCGAACATTTGTTCTAAGTGTAGACACATTGTGACAAAAAGCAAGCAATTCGACACGCTGATGACTCATTTATCGAAAATGTGTTTGGTTTTTAGGCCAAATACGAATACAGTTTCGACATAGGTAGTAAACAACTAGCCACAGACATTTTTAGAAGGGGCAGGTATGGACACCTCTAACCTGACTACAGTTCAGCAGCGAATACTCGAGGTCATTCAGGAATCCATGACCTCCAGGAACTACGCGCCGTCGATGCGAGAAATCGGCGAATCGGTTGGACTGTCCTCCACTGCTAGCGTTTCGCACCAGCTAAATAAATTGGAGTTGCTTGGCTTTATAAGCCGTGACCCGCGTCGACCTCGGACCATTGACTTGCTCGGGGTTGAGCCTGCGGCCGAGATCTTCCACCCTGACGCTGCAATGGTTCCACTTGTCGGGCGCATCGCCGCTGGTGGACCGATTACCGCTGAGCAAAACGTTGAGGATGTCTTCGCTCTTCCAAGGCAGCTAGTTGGCCAGGGTGAATTGTTTTTGTTGAAAGTAGTTGGTGAGTCCATGATCGACGCTGCAATTTGCGATGGGGACTGGGTCGTCGTTCGTCAACAGCAATCGGCCGACAACGGCGACATCGTGGCTGCGCTGCTCGAAGACGAAGCAACCGTCAAGACTTTCAAGCAACGCGATGGTCACACCTGGTTGCTACCTAGAAACTCCGCTTTTGAGCCAATTTTGGGCGATCACGCTGTGATTCTTGGAAAGGTTGTTGCGGTCCTCAGGACTGTTTAGCAACGCTTGCCAGCTCCGCTGCAAGATCTTCCTTGACCAGCGCTTTGATTCTGGTGCCCGCCTCTAAATACTCAAGCTCCTGAACTTTGCCTGCTAGATGGATTCTTGAAACCAGATCTCCCCTGTCATAGGGAATCACGCCATCGAACAAAATCTCTGGTTTGGGCAATTGGGTGGCGATTGCATTTTCCAGCTCAGGAATGCCCAGGCCGCTTCTGGCTGAGACCAGCAGTGCGCCCGGCACCAATCCCCGAAGCCGGACTTGCTCCTCCTGGCCCATCAGGTCGGCCTTGTTAAACACGATGATCTCGGGGATCGCAGAGGCATCAACTTCGGATATGACCTCCCGGACAGTTCTGATTTGCCCCAGCGGGTCTGGGTCGGTTGCATCGACCACGTGAACCACTAGTGAGGCCGCTGCAATTTCCTCGAGCGTCGACCGGAAAGCCTCTACTAACTGATGTGGCAGTGACCTAACAAACCCAACAGTGTCGGCCAGCGTGTAACTTCTGCCATCGGGGGTTTGGTGGCGCCGGATTGTAGGGTCAAGCGTGGCAAACAGAGCATTCTCGACCAGCACGCCGGCTTTGGTAAGCCTATTTAGGAGCGAGGACTTGCCGGCGTTGGTGTAGCCAGCAATTGCCACCTGCGGCACCTGAGTCTTCTCACGCTTTGAGCGCTTAGTGTCGCGTGCGCTTTTCATCGCCGATATATCTCGTCGCAACTTGGCCATCTTGGTGTTGATTCTTCGGCGGTCCAACTCAATCTTGGTTTCACCGGGCCCACGAGAACCGATTCCAACACCACCGGCCGCCTGGCCACCAGCCTGCCTGGACATCGATTCACCCCAACCACGGAGTCTGGGCAGTAGGTATTCAAGCTGCGCCAACTCAACCTGCGCCTTACCCTCTTTGCTCTTGGCGTGCTGAGCGAAAATATCCAAAATGATTGCCGTGCGATCAATGACCTTGACCTTGACCGCGTCCTCGAGCGCGCGGCGCTGAGAAGGAGCTAATTCATCATCAGCAATAACGGTGTCGGCCCCTAGCGAGCTAACCAGAACTCGCAACTCTTCAGCCTTGCCTTTACCAAAGTATGTTGCCGGATCTGGCTTAGCTCGCCTCTGCAGCAGTCCGTCTAGCACCTGGGCACCAGCGGTTTCGGCTAGCGCTGCCAGTTCTCGAAGTGAGTTCTCGGCGTCGGTCACAGTGCCACTGCCCCAAACTCCGATCAGAACAACCTTCTCCAACCGCAGTTGTCGGTACTCAACTTCGCTGATGTCTTCAAGTTCGGTAGAAAGCCCCGGCACTCGCCGTAGCGATGCGCGCTCTTCTAGTTCGAGCTGATCGCCGTCGAATTCCGACTCAGGGGCCAGTGCCCCTCGCCTGAGAATTCGATCGATTGTTGATTCGGGTTCCATAGAGATATAAGCCTAGGCCTGTATTAGGTTTGAGCCATGGCCCAGGAGCACTATTTCAGCGCGGAACCCGCAACCAACAGCAAGGAAACTGCGGTTGAGTTTGAGGTTGCCGGGCAACTATTTCAACTCAGCGCAACCAGCGGCACCTTCAGCTCTACCGCCCTGGATACCGGAACCAATGTTCTCTTGTCGCACTCCGAGAAGTTCCCAAGCTCTGGAAACGTGCTGGACTTGGGCTGTGGCTGGGGTCCGATAGCGGTCTCGATTGCTGCGCTGCGCCCTGACACAACGGTGTGGGCGCTGGATGTGAATGAACGAAGTCTTGCAACCACTTCCAAAAATGCCAAAAAATTGGGCCTCAAAAATATTCGGGCAGTACTGGCGAATCAAATCCCGAGTGACACCGAATTCACCGGAATCTGGTCTAACCCGCCGATTCGAGTCGGGAAAAAGGTACTGCACGAATTGATGAAAACCTACCTACCAAAACTCGCTGCCGGCGGTGAGGCATACCTGGTTGTGCAGAAGCACTTGGGGGCCGACTCATTTCAAAAATGGCTTGCTCAGGAGTTTCAAGATCTAGAGGTAAGCCGCCACGACAATCAGAAGACCTTCCGGGTAATTCGGGGCTTTAGACCTGCCACGAGCCAGAGTAGGTAAGTTCGGCCGGGCCACTGATGCCGACGTGCTCGCCCTCTTCGGTTGTAAAAATCCGAACACCAACCTCGCCGCCTCGAACCTTCACTTTCCAGTGATTCTGTGTGCCACCGGCCCAGTGCCGAATCGCAACTGCAGAGGCTGCTATTCCAGTTCCGCAACTCAAAGTCTCTCCGGATCCACGCTCTCTAATTCGAACCGTAAGGCCGGCCACCCCCTGAGAGATAAGGGGCTCATCTAGGACTACAAACTCGACATTGGCTCCTGCCTCAGGCTCCGGATCAAGCGCTGGCATTCTGGTCAGCTCCAGGTTCTCAAGCTCATCTAGGTCTGCCAGAGCTACCACCACATGTGGGTTTCCAACGTTTACCGCTAGCCCCGGCCTAGAAACTGCTAACCCCCTGGCGGTAACCAGAGTTTGGTCATCCCCAATGGTGAACGGCCCCAGGTCAACCGCAAACCCGTTCACGGTGGCCGTCACGTCCCTGATCCCACTCCTAGTGGCTACTGGCAGAGTGCTGCCATCAGTCAAAGTTGCCAGCTGATTTTCCAATAGATAGCGCGCAAACACCCTGATTCCATTGCCGCACATTTCCGCCTTGGAGCCATCGGAGTTGCGATAGTCCATGAACCACACCGCTTCCGGCTCCTGATCCAGGAGATGGGAAACTTCAGCATCCTTGGCGGTCGGCTTCACGATAATCAAGCCATCTGCGCCAATGCCGAAATTCCGGTCGCACATTTTTGCCACCTGCTCGGCGCTCAGGTCCAGCTGCCCGACGCGGTCCAAAATCAAAATAAAGTCGTTGCCCGTGCCCTGGCCCTTTGTGAAGTCGATCATTGCTCCAGCCTAATTCGCTGCAGAGCAGCATCGAGCAAATTACCATCATCTTGCAGCCAAACTGTCCGCTTATCTCTTCTAAACCATGACATTTGCCGACGGGCATAGCGATTAGTGAGCTGAATTGTTTCAGCTATCGCTTCACTGGCCTCACAGTCGCCTGCAAGCTGGCCAAATGCCTGGTTATAACCGATTGCCGCCTTAGCGGTCTTCGAGAGCTCAGAATGGCTTGTGGCAAGGCGCTCTGCCTCATCCAGGATTCCGCCTTCCCACATGCCACTGACGCGCTTGGCAATCCGAGTTTTTAGCGCTTCCCGGTCGACATCGATGCCCAAGGTCAAAGTAGGCACCAGATACTCCGGCTCTGGGAACGATGATGAGAACGGCTGACCAGTTAGAGCAATTACCTCCAGCGCCCTGATCACCTTTCGAGAATTCTGGGAGTGGATGTTCTTGGCCGAGACTGGATCTAGTGCGGCAAGCTCTGCATGAAGTGATATCTTGCCGATTTCCAGGGCGCGTGCTTCCAGTTCAGCACGGATGCTCGGATCGGTGGGTGCAAAGTCCAGTCGATCAAGGGCGGCCGCAACATAAAACATGCTCCCGCCAACCAGTATCGGCATGACTCCACTGGCGGTCAGGTCTGAGATTTTCTGCTGGGCCAGTTTGCTGTATTCGACGGCAGTCATCTCCTGAGAGGGCTCAATCACATCGAGCAGGTGGTGAGTGACGCCTTGCATCTCACTGTGAGTTAGCTTCGCCGTGCCTGTGTCCATGCCGCGGTATAGCTGCATGGAGTCGGCATTGATAATTTCGGAGGCAATCCCCTGCTCCTGTAAAGCTCGAGCCACCGAAATCGCCAAGGAGGATTTTCCGGAGGCAGTAGGCCCAACTATTGCAAGGAGACTAAAGCCCACTTTTAACTCGAATCGGGAGACCAAGGGAAACCTTTGAGTCTCCAGCTGCCGGAACTCCGCAGCTTTCCAACTGCCTGCGGTCGTAGGCATCGCCTCCCGCCGTTCGGCGAACTTCGTAGAGCGAACCAGGTGTCGCATCCGCCACTAGGAAATATGGTGCGGCCCGGGTTATTTTCACTGTTACAGCATCGCCTGGGCGAGGCACATCGCCGCCTTCTGGGACTTCAAAGTGGACAAGTCGATTGTCTTTAGCTCTTCCCGTCAATCTATGGGTGGCAGAGTCTTTGCGGCCCTCCTCGGAGGAAACCAGCAACTCCACCACGGTGCCAACGACCCGCTTGTTTTCCTCCCAAGAAACCTCATTGACCACCTTGAGTAGCCGCTCATACCTGTCCTGAACTACCTCCTTGGGTAGTTGACCGTCCATTTCTGCAGCTGGAGTTCCGGGTCGCTTCGAGTATTGAAAAGTAAATGAGGCTACGAAGCGTGATTTTCTAACAACGTCGAGTGTGTCCTGGAAATCCTGCTCGGTTTCACCAGGAAATCCAACAATGATGTCGGTGGTGATTGCCGCCTCTGGCATCACTGCTCGGACCCGATCCAGAATGCCCAGATATTTGGTCGCCCGGTAGCTGCGCTTCATCGCCTTCAAGACGCTGTCTGACCCAGACTGCAGTGGCATGTGAAGCTGAGGCATCACATTCTCGGTTTCAGCCATTGCCGCTATCACGTCGTCGGTAAAGGCCGCCGGGTGAGGCGAAGTGAAACGCACGCGCTCCAAGCCTTTGATCTCGCCGCAGGCCCGGAGTAATTTTGCGAAGGCGCCCCGGTCTCCAAATTCCACGCCATAGGTGTTCACATTTTGACCAAGCAGCGTAACCTCGATTGCTCCATCTGCAACGAGCGCTTCGATCTCAGCGAGTATTTCGCCAGGCCTGCGGTCTTTCTCTTTGCCTCGCAGTGACGGAACTATGCAGAAAGTGCAGGTGTTATTACAACCAACAGAGATCGAGACCCAGCCGCTAAAGGAACTGTCGCGCTTTGTAGGAAGCGTGGAAGGAAACACCTCTAGGGATTCAAGGATCTCTATTTGAGCCTCGGAATTATGACGGGAGCGCTCGAGCAGCGCTGGCAGTGAACCCATGTTGTGAGTGCCGAAGACCACATCAACCCACGGCGCGCGCTCCAAAATTGTGTCCTGATCCTTCTGAGCAAGACAGCCGCCAACAGCAATGAGAAGGTTGGGGTTGGCTTCTTTTTTGGGAAGTAGCATTCCGAGGGTGCCATAGAGCTTATTGTCAGCATTCTCGCGCACTGCGCAGGTGTTGAAGACCACGAGGTCGGAATCCTTGTCCGGGCTCTTGGTGTAGCCAGCATCTTCAAGCAACCCCGAGATACGCTCAGAATCGTGAACGTTCATCTGGCATCCGAAGGTGCGCACTTCATAAGTTAGGTTCATGGCACCTGTGATTTTAGTCGCTCGCGCTGACCTCGCGCAGTGCGGCCGAAACCATGCCCGAGGCAAAGCCCTTGCGCATCAAGAATCCGGATACTCTGCGATACCTAGTGTCGCGATCAAGCGCAGCCATTCGTTCCCAGCGAGCGCGTGCCAAGCTCAGCACCATTTCGCGCTCATCGTCTTGGCTAATCTCCGAAACCGCCTGGTCGATAATTTCCGAGGAAACACCCTTTTGGCCAAGCTCTCTGGATATCAAACGGGCCGACTTGCCCTGCTCTTGGCGAGACCGAACGTAGGCATGGGCGAACACGGCATCGTCAATTAGCTGCACTTCTTCGAATCTGTCCAATAGCGGCAGTGCTATCTCGTCCGGAATCTCGCGCTTCTTGAGAATATCTGCCAGTTGCCGTTTGGTCTTCATGCTACGAGAAAGCTGGAAGAGCAAGACATTTCTGGCTCGCTTTTCCAGCTTCTCAGGTGATGGGCTATCAGGCATCGTTGGCTGCCTTTGCAGGCGGCTCACTCTCCTGGTTCAACTCTTCAGGCGGTAGATCCGCGACTGGCCTTGGCACGCCAATGCCGAGCTTCGTCTTGATCTTTTGCTCAATTGTGTTTGCAATTTCCGGGTTTTCCTTGAGGTAGGTTCTGGAATTTTCCTTACCCTGCCCTAGCTGGTCTCCCTCGAAGGTGTACCAAGCTCCTGACTTAGTGACAATGCCATGTTCGACACCGAAGTCGATCAGGCTTCCTTCCTTGGAGATTCCTTCACCAAACATGATGTCAAACTCGGCCTGCCTAAACGGCGAAGCCAACTTGTTCTTGACTACCTTGACTCGCGCCCTGTTGCCGACTGACTCTTGGCCATTCTTGAGAGTTTCAATCCTGCGAATGTCCAGACGGACCGAGGCATAGAACTTAAGTGCCTTACCGCCAGAGGTAGTCTCCGGCGAACCGAAGAACACGCCAACTTTTTCACGCAGCTGGTTGATAAAGATTGCAGTGGTCTTGGTGTTGCTAACGGCACCGGTTAGCTTGCGGAGGGCCTGTGACATCAGCCTTGCCTGCAGACCGATGTGAGAATCACCCATTTCTCCCTCGAGCTCAGCACGAGGAACCAGGGCCGCCACGGAGTCAACGACAATTACATCAATTGAGCCGGAGCGGATAAGCATGTCGGTGATTTCAAGGGCCTGTTCACCGGTGTCTGGCTGGCTAACCAGCAGAGCGTCGATGTCAACACCGAGTGCCTGAGCATAGACCGGGTCGAGCGCGTGCTCGGCATCTACGAAGGCAGCTACGCCGCCGGCAGCTTGAGCGCTGGCAATGGCGTGCAGTGCGATGGTGGTCTTACCAGATGATTCTGGCCCGTAAATCTCTACAATTCTGCCTCGAGGTAATCCGCCGACTCCCAGTGCGCTGTCCAACGCGATTGAACCGGTTGGAATCACGTCGATTGGAGCTCGCTCGTCTGAACCTAGACGCATTACCGAACCCTTGCCGAACTGTCGGTCGATTTGCGCTAGAGCTGTCTCTAGTGCCTTTTCCCTATCTGATGCACTTGGCATTAGAACCTCTTTCTGACGCTTTGCGCCCTCTTCACCTAGAATCTACGCTCCGGCTAAGACATTTATGAAGCGATAAAGATTGCTCTTGAAAACTCCACATTTGTTGCAGTTGTTAGCAACAATAAGCGTTCGAACAAAATTTCGAATGATTAGTTTTCGGCGTGTTGCTTTGTCTTTGGTTTGCCATGCCAGCGTTCCTTCGGGACGCCGAGGTGGGCGCAGAGCGCGAACCAGATTTCACGGGGATCTTCGCCTGCTTCCAAAAGCTCTGCAGGGGTTAGGTCTTGCTTGCTGGTCAGCCTGGTATCAGATATAACTACCGACGCGAAACCCTCGCCAAATTCTTCGGCTGCTAACTGGTGGAACTGGCTGAGCTTCAATTAGCTAGTGAGAGTAGATCTCGGCCTCAGTGACAAAAGCGTCTGGGACCGTGTCTGGAATAAAGGTGTTGTCTCCGAACACGCTTTCTGAGGTTGCTACTCGATCGGAAACCTCGCGCAGCAATTGCGACAGCGGCACGTCAAGAGCCTCTGTGACTGAAGCCAGAATTTCGGAAGATGCCTCTTTTTGGCCACGCTCAACCTCAGAGAGGTAACCGAGCGCAACTGACGCCTTGGCCGCGACCTGTCTAAGGGTCTGACCTTGACTCAATCGGTGATTTCGTAGAACGTCACCAATTTCTTCTCTAAGCAGTACCAAGTCTCCTCCTGGCCGACAATCTATCGGTTTACTAAGACAAAATTACCTGAAATAACTGAATGTTTCCTGATTGATAACCAGATCAAAGGCCCAAATCTTCCCCGAGAATCTCAAGTGCCCTTGCCACAGTTGCCTCAATAATCTCTTCCCTGGAGCCGGTGAACTGCTCTTGGTAAACGCGTGTGCCGGCTTGCGAACACAGTGCGATGAAGACCTCGCCGGGCTCTTTACCAGAAACAGTGGCCGGTCCGGCTAACCCGGTGGTGGCAATACCAATCAGCTTCGAAGTAGCTAGCCCCTGCGCTTCTGCAAACTTATCGCGAACCCCGCTGGCCATCTGAGCGGCGACCTCAGCATCAACCGCGGTCTGATTTGCGATAAGGGATCTGGAGACTCCTAGAAGCGAGGATTTGATTTGATCCTGATAGGCAACCACTGCACCCAATAGCACCTCTGAAGCTCCAGGAACGAGAACCAGGCGCTGACACAGAGCTCCCCCGGTGAGCGACTCGGCGACCGCGATCCAGAGCCCCTGGGCCTTTGCGGCCGCTACAATTTGCTCGGCCACAGAATTCTCATTCCACTCCAGAGCGTCAGAGCCACGGCGAACCAAATAACCGCTTGAGTCAACAGGTCATACCAAGAACCCAGCGCTTGGAAAGGCGCAATTGCCAGTGAAACGGCGATAATTTGAATCACGGTCTTGAGCTTTCCGCCTCCGGTTGCAGCGATCACGTTGCGTTTGGCCACAATCAAACGGTAGACCGTGATTCCCAACTCTCTGGCCAGGATGATTGCGGTGGCCGCCCAAGGCACAGCACCCTGCACCGATAGCGCAAGCAGCGCTCCGGAAAGAAGCGCTTTATCTGCAATTGGATCCAGAAGCTTGCCCAGGTTGGTTACCAGGTTGCGCCTTCTAGCAATGGCACCATCAATGCCGTCAGTGGACGCGGCAAGCACCAACAGCACAAGAGCTGCAAACCTGCCCCAGAACGAACCCCACTCAGCCAAGATGAGCCAGAGCACCACTGGGACCAGCGCTATCCGCGCCATGGTGATTAGGTTGGGCGCGTTTTGATAAAAAAAGCCTTTAGAACTCATCTTTCCTGCCGGTTAGTTGCCAGGCGTCTTCGTCTGGTGCATCATCAATGACCCCTGAATCCCCCTCGACAACTGCAGTTGTCTGCCCACTGAGCTTCGCTATCAGTTGTGGTAACTCGTCAGCTTTCACCAGCACGTCCCTGGCCTTGGAGCCCTCTGAGGGTCCAACTACACCCCTTGACTCAAGCAGGTCCATAAGACGGCCGGCCTTTGCAAAACCGACGCGCAGCTTGCGTTGCAGCATGGAAGTTGACCCAAACTGCGAACTAACAATTAGATCCGCGGCAGCAAGTAATACCTCAAGGTCATCGCCAATATCGCTGTCAATAACCTTGCTGGTTACCTGCTGAGTAACATCGGAGCGGTAGTCGGGATCCATCTGGGCCTTGACGTGATCCACCACCTTTTGAAGTTCCGATTCCGATACCCAGGCACCCTGAACGCGAACCGGCTTATTGGTCCCCATCGGTGCAAATAGGGCATCACCCTGGCCAACTAGCTTCTCGGCACCGGGCTGATCCAAGATCACCCTGGAATCAGTTACGGAGGAAACGGAAAAGGCAAGCCTTGAAGGCACATTCGCCTTGATCAATCCAGTAACAACATCTACGGATGGTCGCTGGGTTGCCAGAACCAGGTGAATGCCAGAGGCTCTGGCAAGCTGAGTGATTCGAACAATCGAGTCTTCTACGTCTCTGGGTGCCACAATCATCAAATCAGCCAGCTCGTCGACCACGACTAGCAGGTACGGATAGGGCTGAAGGTCGCGCCTGGAGCCCTCCGGCACCTTGACGTCGCCATTGACCACCGCACGATTGAAGTCATCGATGTGCTTGAAACCAAACGAGGCTAAGTCGTCGTAGCGAGACTCCATTTCGCGCACCACCCACTGCAGCGCCTCGGCTGCCTTCTTGGGGTTAGTAATAATCGGGGTTACCAGGTGCGGAACACCTTGATAAACAGACAGCTCCACTCGCTTCGGGTCAACCAGCACCATTCGAACCTCAGCCGGGGTTGACCTCATCAGAATGCTGCAAATCATGGAGTTTACGAAGCTGGATTTTCCGGCACCGGTGGCACCGGCTACTAGCAGGTGCGGCATCTTTGCCAGGTTGGCAACCATGTAGCCGCCCTCGACATCCTTTCCGACACCGATTGTTAGCGGGTGCTGGACCCCGGACGCGCTCTTGGATCGCAAAACATCACCCAGCGAAACCGTTTCCCGGTCAGTGTTTGGAATTTCAATTCCAATTGCACTCTTGCCTGGGATCGGAGCCAGGATCCGAACCTCGTTCGAGGCTACGGCGTAGCTCAGGTTATTAGTGAGCCTGGTAACCGCTTCAACCTTTACACCGGGAGCAAGCTCCACCTCATACCTGGTTACCGTCGGGCCACGCTGGAAATCAGAAACCCTGGCCTGAACGTCAAACTCTTTAAACACGTCATTGATGGCAGCAACCATTTGATCGTTTACTTCGCTCTTGACCTTGTGGGGAGAACCCGGAACCAGCAGCGACTGCGAGGGAAGAATGTAGGGGCGCTTGGCTTTGGTGGCCTCTGGAATGTTGATTGGTTCGGTTACCCCCTCTTCCTGAGAAAAGAAGTCCGGCTCTAGATCACTCTCGAGCTGATCCGGAGTGCCGACCAGAGCTGGCTCAGTGTCCTGCAGTGAGGCATCGACGAACTCATCGATGTCTGAAACCACAGGCGAGTCAAAGGCCGGGTCGGCCTCTTTCTCCTTTTTCCACCAATTGGACTTTTTGGCGTCAAAAGCATCTGAATCAACCTCTTGCTTCTTGATGCCAAACAAATAGGCGTAGAGCTTCTTGGCTTTTTCGATCACCTTGTTGGGAGCAGTGCCAGTCATGATTAGAAAGGAAATGGCTCCGATTAGCAGCAGTACCGGAACAGCGCCGTAGACGGTGATGACGGATGCAAGTGAGCCACCGAGTAGCC